>JAABUY010000138.1_pt1 | contig 151513 bp, 146 predicted proteins | sample 5560271 | NCBI WGS metagenome assembly JAABUY01 (sample SAMN10711886, study PRJNA513374) | rock metagenome | isolation source: Antarctica rocks | place: Antarctica: Victoria Land, University Valley
CTATATATATATAGTTATACTGTCTATTCAGTTTTATGCAAACTATTTGTTTATTGTGATTTTAACATCAAAACACTGAATTTGAGTGTGATTTTCAAAAAAAAGTTGCAAAAAGTTCTGAGCAAACCGAGGAGCCAACATTCTAGGAATTGCTGTATGTCTTCGTAGGCGCATATTAATATTTAATAATGCCCTCTGTGAGTCGCGTATATGTACATGAAAAGCTGGAGACGGGCTTCCCCGTTAAGAACCCTACAAGACTTCAGTTGACCAGTGACTAGAGCATCTGCAGACTCACGTTCGCCAAAGACCTACTAACAAGCATATGTCTCGCTCATTCAGCACAAAAGGTGTGATACCGTGTATATTCGACTCTCACTTCAAGGCTACCTACGGAGCCAGCTGCGAGGCACGCATATCACTTCGGTCCCCAGCCGTGGCTGTCAGCGGCAGTCTAAGTTATGAGCAATGGTGAGCACTCTCGAACTGAGCATTCGCCATTTCCAGCATTCGAAGATCATGCCATAACACTCGAGGATCCGGTGCTATCGACCCATCGCAGAGCACCGGCTGCTGCACGCCAGATGCCGGAAAAGTACCAGGCGTCCACTGCTGGTTCAGTGGCGGTGGATCCTGTGGCATTGATAATGACAGAATGTATAATCGTGACGTCGGCCATGAGGAAGCACGCCCGCTGGGCACATTCTTCTGTTTCGGCCATACTTGGTGGAGGCAACGGTTATGCGAGCAACAAACTAGAAACCTCTCGACCTACTACACCAAGAGATGGGACTACGCATATGGGGCAAAATCGGAACGGGCATTCGCTCCCGTTCGATGAACGTAGTAATACCGGGCTGGCAAATCGCTGGGGTCTGAGAGGTAGGAAGGGCAAAAGCATGCAAGATAGCCCGTTGATGGCTGCCTTTGCGCGGCTTAGGAGTGATCTGAATGCCTGTACAGGTACGAATGGTTGCGGCCTTCATCATGTTTCGGGAGGTCTGATGACTGGCTTAGATATTCGGGACTACGACACGCCTTCGTTGTTGCACCCCTTCCTCCAGGTGATAAGGTCATCCTCAACTTCTGCGCCCATCACATCGCTTGCCCTTGTTGCCATCACTAAATTCTTTGCCTATAAAATTATCAACCGAAGCTCGCAGCGACTACCGTTGGCAATGCAGCTACTCTCTGCTGCTATTACCCACTGTCGTTTCGAGGCAAGCGACTCAGCCGCCGACGAGATTGTACTCCTTCGGATATTGAAGCTTATGGAAGATACTCTATCAGGCCCTGGAGGAGACACTTTGGGTGATGAAAGTGTTTGCCAGATCATGGAAACGGGATTAAGCATGTGCTGTCAAAATAGATTGTCAGAGCTGCTGCGTCGGTCTGCGGAGATATCCATGGTCTCAATGTGTCAGGTCATCTTCAATCGCTTGAAACACTTGGAGACAGAGGCTAGTAACGCACGCGACACCTTAGAGGAGATCACCAAGGGGGATATGGACACAGTAAAGATGGATCCTTCTTTGGACGGCCACAGCATTAACACACCGCAGCTTAGTGCAACTGATGCACAGTCTCGAATGATGGAGGAAACGTCTGAAGCCGGTAGTGACGGTGTTCACCCGGTAGCTACCAACAGTAGCACAGCTGAATTTGCGCAACTTGAAATCAGAAACAACACGCCGGAGATCAAACCATATTCCTTACCTTCTATCCGTGAACTGTTCAGAGCATTGGTTGACCTGCTCGAACCCAGTGACCGACATCACACGGACGGCATGCGAATTATGGCCTTGAGAATCATTGATGTTGCTCTCGAGGTTGCAGGACCTTCAATAGCGAAGCACCCCAGTCTCGCCAAGCTTGCGAAAGACGACCTATGCCGACACCTTTTTCAGCTCATTCGTTCTGAGAACATGAGCATACTGAATGAATCGCTTAGAGTTGCTGGGACCCTTTTAGCAACGTGCAGAAAAGCTTTGAAGCTGCAACAAGAGCTTTTCCTCTCATATCTCGTCGCGTGTCTTCATCCGCGTGTAGAAATTCCACAGGAGCCTGGAATCGATCCAGCAGTCTACGAAGGCGTCCCCCGTGCTCCCAAGCTTGTCAAGCCTCCTTCCTCGAAGACCAGCAGTGGCCGGTCCACCCCGGTACCCGTAAAAGACAGACAGAAACTCGGCATGGAGGGTGGCTCGAGGAAACCGGATGCTCGAGAAGCCATGGTAGAGAGCATTGGCGCACTGGCAAGGATCCCAAGTTTCTTAGTGGAGCTTTTTGTGAACTATGATTGTGAGGTCGACAGGAGTGATTTGTGTGAAGATGTAATCGGTCTACTTTCAAGAAATGCTTTGCCAGACTCAGCCACCTGGAGTACCACGAATGTGCCACCGTTGTGTCTCGAAGCGTTACTCAATTACATTCAGTATATCGCCGCGCGTCTGGATCAAGTGCCAGATCCTCACGGCTACCCTGACCGACAGAAGCTTCGGGAGCGGCGGGCTCGAAAAAGGATTATCATACAAGGAGTAACAAGGTTTAACGAAAACCCAAAGGCTGGACTCGAATATCTTGCGGCCGAGGGTGTTGTCAAGAAACCAGAGGATCCTCACTCGGTGGTCAAGTTTCTGAAGGGCACCACTAGGGTTTCGAAGAAGACTTTGGGCGATTATATTTCGAAGAAGGATAATGAACACATTCTGGAAGCCTTCCTTGACCTATTCGATTTTGCCGGCAAACGGGTCGATGAGGCACTTCGTGAGCTTCTCGGGTCATTTCGGTTACCGGGTGAGTCCGCATTGATCGAGCGCATACTGACAGTCTTCTCGGAGAAGTACTGCGCCAACTCCACGCCTGAAGGTGTTGCGGACAAAGACGCCGTGTACGTTCTGACCTACGCGATCATCATGCTCAACATCGATCAACACAGCCCTAAAGTAAAATCCCAGAGTCGCATGTCATCCGATCAGTTTGCCAGAAACCTGCGAGGTGTGAACGGAAATGCAGACTTCTCTCCCGAATACCTTCAGCAAATATACGACTCGATCAAGACGAACGAGATTATATTACCAGAAGAGCATGACAACAAGCAAGCCTTCGATTATGCGTGGAAGGAGTTATTAGTGCATACAGAGTCCGCTGGCGACTTGGTAATCTGTGACACCAACCTCTTCGATGCCGACATGTTCGAGGCCACATGGAAACCTGTAGTTGCAACATTATCTTACGTCTTCATGTCTGCCTCGGACGATACCGTCTTCACCAGGGTTGTAACCGCATTCGATCAATGTGCACGTATAACAGCCGCATACGGCTTGACAGAAGCCCTGGATCATATCATATTCTGCCTCAGCTCGATCAGCACCTTGGCTTCAGACACGCCACCGAATACGAGTCTGAATACCGAAGTACAAGCGGGGGACAAGAGAGTGATGGTCAGTGAGTTGGCCGTCAGGTTCGGCAGGGATTACAAAGCTCAGCTTGCCACTGTCGTGTTATTTGGCTTGATCAAGGGGAACGAAGCAGTAATTCGGACGGGTTGGGAATACGTCTGTATAAGTCAATCCTCAACTCGATGACCCGGCTAATTCCATATCAGATTGTCCGGATCTGGGTCAATCTATTCGTCAATTCCTTGATCCCACCATTCTTCCCCTCGAGTCATGCGATCTTGGACATCCCACCGATTCCATTGCACAGTCCGTCCCAAGTAGTTGCCCGTGGTGACAGGTCAAGCGAGAGCGGGCTTTTCCAGGCATTCACGTCGTACCTTTCGAGCTATGCAGCGGATGACCCTCCGGAACCTTCGGAGGATGAACTAGATAGTACGATGTGTACAGTAGACTGCATCAATGCCTGTGCCGTGGAAGATGTCTTCTCAAACATCATGTAAGTTCTACTCACGTCACTGGAGATCGACCTGCTCAAGACGCTAGGAATATTCCTCCCGCCGCTCTACAATGGTTACTCTCATCTCTACTTGCGCAACTTCCGGAGGAATCCTCACCCGTGGTGATTGTTGTGAAGCCGGCGTTACCAGCCCAGAATTCAATAGGTCCAGAAGCCGACAGGATCAGTCTAGATAGCTCCGGTTATGACCCGGCAACTGTCTACGTGTTGGAGCTTGCTACACTCATTGCCTTGAGGGACCGCGACACGATCGGAGTTCTGGGAAAAGAAGTTTTCGAAGCGTTACATAATATGATCCGGAACTCTGCGAGCACGCATCCCGTCGTCGTGTCCAGAGCGGTTTTCTATCTTTTGAGTCTCCTTTGCATCAGTGATGTTAGTGCGTACCGCCCGTGGGAGGAGTATGAGCCTAACAAGTCACAGGAACAACCCTTCATCCGAGCTCCCATCGTACTCCACACGATCTCCAGTTTTAGCCAGGGCACACTGACCAAGTCTGGTCTGCCAATATTGAGGGCCCTGACGAATTGCGTCAAAGCTTCAAGACCGCTCAGGAAAGAGATCACAAACTCCCCCGACTTCTGGTCAATCTTGCGAAACTTGCATTTGGTTAAGGAGGTATCAGGCCCTGTGTTCAAGCTCCTTGAGGATGTCACGATTGGCGACCCTTCGGCTGTAAGTGCCGACAACTATGAGTGCGCCATAGCCTTGCTCAATGACTACGCCACTGCCGGCAGCGTCGGCGCGGTGCAGGAGCAAAGGTTGGATAAGGCTGGACGTCGATCAAAATCAGTCAAGCCGACAAAGGCGCAGTAAGTCTCGATGTACTGGAAGTGGTGATCTCTGTGCTGACGAGGAATAAGGGGAGACGAGGTGGTGGCTCGGGGGATCAAGGCAATCGGCATTGTTTATGCTCTGACAGGCAGCGTGCCTGCCTTGATACAACAGTCTCACTTAGACAAGAGAGAAGGTTGGCACAGCATAGTTCTGGCTTGCGTCTGGTATTCGCTAACCAACGGGGCAGCCTGGATAGCGTACTGGTCTCCAATATTTCGGGCGTTGGCGACCCAGTGCGTCAACCCTTGCCGCGAAATCAGACACCAGGCCTTCTCATTCCTGCAACGCTCTCTTCTTTCTCCCGAGCTCGCTTGTGTGGATCATCAGGAGTGGACCGCGATATTCGGAGAAGTTCTATTTCCCCTAATCACTCGCTTACTCAAGCCCGAAGTGTACCAGTCCGACCCTGTCGGCATGAGCGAGACAAGGGTCCAAGCAGCGACACTCCTCTGCAAGGTTTTTCTCAACTACCTGGTTCTGCTCTCGGAGTGGGAGGGTATGCTTGACCTCTGGCTCCGGATCCTTGACATCATGGACCGGTTGATGAACAGCGGACAGGGAGACAATCTGGTAAGTGTGGCGACGACGCATGAGTCCATTGAATCTCCGCTCGCGGTTCCACGATGTACGATGTCATGTTCTGACTGTGCGTGTAGGAGGAATCTGTTCCGGAAAGCTTGAAGAATATCCTTTTGGTAATGGTGAACGGAGGTTTCCTGCTTCCGCCGGACCAGGGAGCGGGAGACAACCGTCTCTGGGAAGAGACCTGGAGGCGCCTAAATCGATTTCTGCCCAACCTCTTTGGCGAGATCTTTCCAGAGCGAGCCCAGAAGAAAGACGCTGGGCCGACGACCCAGCCGAACCACAACGCAGCGGCTCACGAGGCGCCTGAACCGAGTGCTATATGAGGAGCTTGGATTGTGTTGTGTTGTACCATACTGTTTGTAACCCGTTCTCGGGACCTCTATCTTCGCTAGCCCGAAGTGGCCTGTACCTTGGGATTAGATGGCTCCTCCATTCCGCTTGGCAATCTGCAACGGGATCCACGGCCGCATCACGTATTGCATATTTTTTGATATAGAACCATAACAAAGCTTCACATCACCGTCTAGGACAACTTCAGAGTGACTATGATGGGTATGATAAGAGGGAGAGACTCAATACGTGACCAGCCTTTATACTGCTGGCTGAGTACAAGGTATTTGTATTTATCGGTGTACTACTAAGGAAGGCACTCCGTAACGGTTCGAAACACCAGCGGTACACTCATACTGGGGTGTTTGAAGTTTGTTTCTTATTGTTATTCTAATACGTGCACTAGTATTCGTAACAGTTGGGGAAGGACTCTATAGAGACAGATGATGGAAATTGTTTAGCATTGAACGATTGATGGTACCGTAGGTACATTGTAGGTCTAGGCCCTGTTGGAAGGCGGGGAAGCTCTTGTGGTAAAATACCTGTAAGTTACAAAGAAATTGAAGTGAAGATCGCGTGTGAGGATGACTCGTGTTTTTATAGGGTTATATGATTTATTATTGAGTAGTCGATAAGTAGGTAGGGAGAATCGACATGTATATAATAGACTCGTCCTGATTCGCTACCCGGCTTATTTAGAGCTGAGAGCTTATTCTGATGCTTACCTTACGGGTAATGTGATCGAAGCTCAAGCCAAGGCGTTTTAGGGAAAGGTTCAGTTATACCTTACAGGAGGTACACGTACTGTAGGAGCTCGGTAGGTCTAAGTACGAAGTATCAGGCGGGAGGCTGTGCAATGCCATTGTCAATAATAATTCCAAGATACGAGTAACTCGAGTAACTCGAGTAGCTGCTCGTGCGGAGAGAAGTACAGATACTTTACTCATCCGCTCATTCGTGAGCGAATGTGTGTACCATATTAATAATGTATGCCTTATCCTGACTGGCACGTAATCCACACCTCATCCGGGTGTCTTATCTTGGCCCGCAGCTATGGTTATGCCCCTCTTCTCGTCCCCCGCTCCTGTCCAATGAGCGACAGACAGAAGCACCGATTAAAGGAGCTAGAGCTTGCTGCCTAAGGTAGATAAGTCTGCTCTGCTAAGGTATATAGTCATCGTGTGACGCCCTCCGATGTAGCCAGATATCCGCTTCCACTCAAAAGCCATCAAGCCAGCATCACCGTGGCAGTCAAACATATCTGACGCTCCCGCCGCGTAGCTTCAAAAGCTTCAACTCACGAGATCCGTCCCGATTGCGGGATATAGAGAGCTTGCCCAATCGAATCGCCATCGATGGCTTCAATGGAGCCCCGCACCCAAGACTTCGCAACACAAGGTTCGAAGCGAGCCACCGCAGAGAACGATCCTGGGCTCGCTGAACGCCAATTCGATGACACAGGCACCGACCGCCCCGACATGTCCAGCGAACCCGTCAACATCGGCGGTGGCAAGGCAGGTGCGAACGCCGACCCCTTTGCTGCCCAACGGACGTCGGACAACGACCCTTTCGCGAATCAACGGGAAGATGAGACCTTACCGGACCTGTCCACCTCACCGTCTGCCGATCCTAACACAATGCCTCGGGATCGACGCATGAGCAAAGAGTGGGGTACGTATCCATCGCCTCATTTACCCCGTGCCGAAGGGAAGAATCAGCGCGCTGAACCGTTGCAGATGCTTCCAAAGTTCCTCCCTCGAGGTTCCAGAAGCGCCAAGGGAGTATCTACGCCACTCCGGGCTCTCGAGATGCTCACACGGGCAGGGGTAAAGACAGGGACCAGAGCTTCCACGAGAAGCTCAAGGAGAAGGTGCGTACTGCCTCGGCCCCAGCCGCTTGCCCTGTTTGAACTCAGCGTGACGATCGTGCTAGGGTTGGTTATGAAGTTAGCCAGTGTTGTTAATCGCAAATAATTTGACGATCACCCCACGCTGCGCCGGTTGTCCTTGCTTGCCGCTTTCGGTCTTGCCTTATTGTACAGTATGTACATGGTTAGCTGTAACTATAGTCTTGCAGCTTCTTTACATGGTTCGGGTAACGAAACGAATATTCAAAGAACCGCGGAAATAAATCCTCTTGCATGGTTGCTGTGATGTGCGATGACGAAAAATTGCAATGTTGATCACCTTACCTATGAGATGTGACGCCACAACCAAACACCGACCTCCTCCGCTGGTCCTAACACCGGAAGACAAGGCTTACTCGAGACAGAGAATATTATAAGTTGTCCTGCACTGGTTCCGTCCCTGAAGCTGGATATGCTCGGCCCGTGTTGGTTAGGATACCACATCTGTTATATCCAAGTCGATCGCATCCGGGTTGATTGTTACATGAGCTTGGTCCATCTTGGGCACACTGCCTCCTTCCGGGCCGCTGCTGGCTGGCACAAAACCTTGAGGCGCTAGGGCTTGCCGCTCGAGCTCAGCCATTGCGTCGGTACGTTCGTCAGACTCAGTAATTGAATCCTCATTTGCGGTTTCTTCTGGTCTTTGCTGGCTTCTGGCCAGGGCTTGTGACGCGATGAAATTGACATCCGTACTGGTAGCATGTCAGCTTCGCCGAGTTGACTTTGTGAAAAAGACGATACAACTTACTTGTACTGTGCTCGTACACTTCTCTTGATTCGAAGCATCTCCTTGAACGTATCTTCGTTTCCGTGTTGAATCTCAAATGCCTCCCATTTCGCCCAAAAGTCCTGCGTAGTGCGCGGATCACAGAATTGTGACGCATGACCGTAGATGGCGCGTGCACGGTCTATCTCGCCCAAGCGTCGTTCCATCTCTGCAAATTTGAGACACATGTCCCTGGCTTCTTTGTCCGGTAGCGCCGCGATTGCCCGCTCGTAGATCGGTCGGGTTGATGTGAGGCCGAAATTGGACGCTGACTTTGTGATGTAGAAGTTGAACAGTTCAAATCGATCCTCGTCGGACACTGCTCGAGTTGCACGCTCATAGATGCGCATCGCGTGCCTCGCAAGCCCTCGCTCTTCCTCCAAAGCGCCGTACATGAGGTACAGTACTTTTGCGAATTTCGGCGGACAGTCTTCGACTGCCTGCTCGAACAAGTCTCGTAGCCGCTCTATGCCGATATGCCGGTCGACGGCCTTGGTTAGGTACAGATTCCAGAGCTCAAAAGCCACCGGATAACTAAAGAGATCAAGGCCACGCTCGTAAATCTTGAAGGACTCCTCGAAGTACTTGTTCTCTTCAAGAAGATTCGCATAGTTGACCACGGTCTGTGGAGTGGCGATACGAAGTTCAAATATCCTCTCGTAGACTTTCCTCGTATCTTCCAGAGTGCTGACGCTCTCCACGAGATCGACATAGAAGCTCCACAACTTCCAGCTCTTATGAACGCGCTGCTGTGGCGGCAAGGTCTCATCGAAATAGTCGACAGTGGATCGTTTGGGGGCCTGAGTGGCTTTGACCATGATACTCACCGCTTTGTCAAAGTTCTCATTTCTGAGTTCCATCTCGGCCCACTCACACCACATCTCCGCGAGTTCCGCGACAGACTTGAAAGGTACTTTGACGGCCTTTTCCATGATGATGTTGGCGGTCCGCAAGTCTCCAGCCTTCTCATAGAACTTCGCGTAGTTCACCCATAGCTCATGGAATTTGCCAATCGCTTTTCGTGGTTGGACTGCGGCGATGGCATCCGTGTAGGTTTGGACAACCTCGGTTCTATTGTCTCCCCATAAGGCAACCCGCTTCTCCCATTCTATGACGTTGTTGGGATTCTGTCGTAGTAGAACGTCGTTCACCAGAAACGGTCGTCGATCCATCAATTGCTCAAATCGCATCATACGTATGTCAAGGTCAAAGTCGGCGTCTTCATCCAGTATCCCTTTCCCTGAGCGCAAGGCCGCGGCATCCATTAGCGTTCCGATGATAGATTCCTCGAATTCGACATAAGAATCAAAGACCAATGTGAAGTCGCGCACAGTCATGACCGTGGTTACGCCTTCCTCGAAGATGTCTCGAGCCCTCTCAAAGCTTCCCTTTCCGATCCAATAGGTCGCTAGGCCGGCCCATAGCTTCCCTCTTTGATCGGCAAACCGTTCAATCCCACTACGGATAATCATTTCAACATCCATGCCAGTCGAGTCTCCCGTGTCCACTTCTTTTGCGTGTGCGACCAGTAGGTCCACCATATCACTCCATATCTGGAATTGGCTTTTTCCAACCTTGCTCCGAAATCGAGAATTGTTGAGTATGCCCATGTAGCTTTTCACCGCCATCGTATATCGGCCCAATTCAAGCAGCAGCTCGATATAATCCTCCGCGTCTTCGGGATGTATTTGCATGTATCGATGCCAGATCCTGATTGCAGTTTCTCCAGACGCAGCGTTGGCGAACGGTCGGTACAAAGCCCAGATGCGATTATGCTGCGTGATGGGTAGAGCACGGAGGGCTTGATCGAAGGCGCGGCGAACGAGTGTAACTCGAGGTTGTTGCATAAGGAAAGATAGGTACATTTCCCAGATTCTTGGCATCTTATTTAGTAGCATCAGGGACTTCTCAAATAAAGAATTGACTTTAGTATACTGAGCCGCGTGAATCGCTGGGTTCTTCTTTCTGAGATGTTTTACCCGAAACTCGAGGTACTGCAAATGCATTAGTATGGGCTTCAATGGTGTTCGAGGGCTTCCGAGATCGAACCATTTTCCAAAGCTTATAAGAACGGGGTAATTGTGTACAGGCCCGTTCCAGGACCTGTGAGGAGTCAGTCCTTGACCTATGAGGAGCTGCGCGACGGCCAGGTGTAGAGCGCGGACGTACGAATGCCTGCTCGAGCCGGGTGCCATGTTGCCGTTTAAACTCGAAGTACGCCAGCCACGGCTTTATACTACCGGGATCACGAAGGATGTCCTGCTCGTAGATGGTATCTTCTCCAGACTATAAACATCGTTACTACCTGCCAGCACCTGTGACGAAAGAATAGAGCTCACCACAAGGTAGAGATCCAGGTTTGGAAGGGGTCTCTTTGACATGTTTGGGGTAAAATCCATCGTGAGCTTCTGCAGGAGTTCTCCCGGCATCCTGTGATAAAGGCTAGATGCTTGGTTGTGCGCACCCTTGCTTCCTCGATGAGGTTCATGGCAGAAGATCGTGAAGAGGCGCCATGGATAGACTGCTTAGTAATAACCTTATTTTCACACGCTAGTCCCGGAACCAGCCAATCAACTCAGCCTAGATACTGTATGGTGATCCTACCTACTATACTCGCGATTATACTCGTACCTGACCATCTCTTTTCCCAGATTTCGGCTACATATTCTCACGATGTCAGGAGCGGGAGTACGTTTCACCTCGCTTTGGCGGAATATCTCATGACCACTCCTGACAATGCGTTGTAGGACCGGGAAGCAGTATTCCCGACTCGCCAGTCGTTGGGAGCTATGAAGAACAAGCTGAAAGGCGCCGAAACAGGCCATAGCTTACTGAAGAGGAAAAGTGAAGCGTTGACAAAGTACGTTGAGGGAGCCTGAACTTGTTTTGCCTACTGACAACGATATCCTGTCCATAGACGCTTCCGCGGTATGCATTGCGAGCTGAAGCTCCTGCTTGGATATTTCTGAAGATGTGGACAGAGATCACCCGGCGGATAGACGAAGCCAAGCGCAAAATGGGTCGTGTGATGCAGATCGCCGCATTTTCCCTCGCCGAAGTCACTTACGCTGTTGGAGGAGATATTGGCTATCAGATCCAAGAATCCGCCAAGTCCGCCCGCTTCCGGGTCCGCACCAAGCAAGAGAATGTCTCCGGCGTCTTCTTGCCTCAGTTCGAGAGCTACACTACAGAGGGGAACAACGACTTCGGTCTGACAGGTTTAGGTAAGGGCGGGCAGCAGGTCCAGCGATGTCGAGAAACATATGCTCGGGCTGTCGAGACCTTGGTAGAGCTTGCAAGTCTGCAGGTACGGGAATACGCTTCAAAAGAGGACCGATGAAGTAAGCTGATGCGGGCGCGCTAGACGGCATTCGTGATATTGGACGAGGTTATCAAGGTCGTTAACAGGAGAGGTACGTGGCAGCACTGTTCGTATCGCACAGCCTTCCTACTGACAACGTACTGTTCACAGTCAACGCAATGTCAGTATCGCCATATTATTACCTCCGTAAAGCGAAAAGTAAAACTAACAACTGCCTGTTTCCACCAAGCGAGCACGTTAGTATACCGGAATTGAACATTCACATGAGAACAGTCCTCATTGTGTATAGGTCATAATCCCTCGCACGGAGAATACCATTAAGTGTATGTTGGACCACATTCTTCTTACATAAACATGCTAACAGGTTGAAGACATCAACTCTGAGTTGGACGAGCTGGACCGAGAAGAGTTTTATAGGCTGAAAAAGGTAATCCTTCAAGGGTGGAAGGGACAGGCTCCCTGCTCCAGCCCGTGTACTGACAGGTTACGAAGGTGTCGAATAAAAAGCAAAGAGACAGCGCCGCTGCAGACGCGGAAATGGCTGCGAAACGGCGAGGAAGCGACGAGGAGAACGAGAGTGGTCCGACCACATCTGATGTTCTCGGTGAACAGGAGGATCAGGACGTAATCTTCTAGGCTTTGGCATGGATTGGACATGGCGTTACTGCATCTCAGGCGTTGCATTGCCGGGTTCTCGTGCTTCTCTGCTCTCTCGTCCAATGTGCGAGAGAGCTTGTAATTACTATTCTAAGCAGCAGGAGGTCCCACCAACGCCGAGGTCGTCCTTTCTCTGCGCCCTGCGCCTAACGGCTTGGTTCTGTACAGCATTCCAAGGTCAGAAGCACTTGGCCAAGGTTTCCTGAGTGGCAAAGAAAGTAGCCTCCCCATCATTGACGTTGATATGTGACCCTGATGACCTTGTGATCGTCGCCCAAAGCCATGCCGGCTGTGTTCTCTTTCGCGCTGATCGCGCCGGCCTCGGCCTCGTACTCCACGAAAGCCAAGCCCTTCCTGCCGGGAACCAGCCGGACCTCCCGGAACCCTTCGAACCTCCCGAAGATGGCGGTCAGGCCGTCCACGTCGTAATCTTCCGGCAAGTTCTGCACGAAAAGGATCTTGTTCGGCGGCAAGTACTCGTCCGGCACCACCGCGGCGCCGCTTGGGTTCGACGACTTCAGGCCGGCACCCCGTGACGTCTTGGCCGGCCGTCCCGTCACCGGTTCGGCGGCCCCAGCAGCCGTGGGAGCGGGTCGTTTCAACTTCTTCTGCGCTTCCAACGCTTCGTGTGCTTGCTTTCTCTCTGTCCGCCCATATCAGCCCCACGTCAACCTCGCGACGATCATGCAAAAAGAGTTCTCCGCCCCACCTTTCTCCGCTAACCGCCGCCTCCGATGCGTTTCGAATTCATCGTCTGTGTCTTGCCGTCGGACGGTGGCATCGCTCCTCGTCTTCGCAAAGTCGAGTAGCATCGGCTTCTCGAAGAGCTCGAAGCCTTGAATCTCCTTGATGGCACGCTCGGCCGCTTCCACATCATCGAACACGACGAAGGCTTGGCCCTTGGCCTTGAGGTTCGTCTTGGCGACAAGATCGATAACATTGCCGTATTCCGAGAAGATGTCCGTCAAGGCTTCTTTGAGTTGGTCGACTTTGATCCTCTCCTCCAAGTTGCGAACCTACGCTATGTCAATCGTACTTCTATAAGGATTGGCCAACGCAGGTAGCATACATAGACCCTGCATAACGATCAATGACTGAGCTTTCCAACACAACGGATCGAACGTTACTCACGTTGCGTTCGGGGAAGTTCCTGTTGGAGACGTTGTTGCCATATTGAAGAGACTATTGAATCATGAATCTTGGAATCCAGCCTCAAAAGCTAGTCAACGACACCTAAGGTAACCCGTCCGCACTGTTGCTTATGTAAGATTTAGTGCATCGCGGCGACACTCTGAGGACATTTCCCCAGTCGACGTCCACATTACTGCCTAATGTACTTCATTTTATCAATCATTCGCATTGATTATAATGTCATTTTTCATCATATATGCTCTACAACGTCTACGATAAGGAATCGAATATGATGGAGAAAGTTACTTTCATAACCATCTAGCTTCTGGTAACGACATAGTGTCGTAAAGATTGTTGGTACAATCCATGTTGATAACCGCCATCAGATCCGTCTGATACACAGCCTTCATTGACCTAACTCGACATGCACCGACCGAATGACCATGCTCCATCAAGTATCGCCTTTGAGATTGCCTTTGAGAAGTGTGAGTGGTTGGTCATAAAGCAAGATACAAGCAAACAATGGACGTACCGGCTAGATTGATCTATTTGTCACCGGTAGGATGGATGGACTCCGGAAGCGCCCTCTCGAGCTTCTCTGGCACAGCCTTCTGGATCGCCTCTGGGACGATGCTGTCCTTGGGGTTGGTGGCATGACTCTTGGAAGAGCCAGTGTCGTGGACGGCATCTGGGACGGCGTCCTCAACACCCTTGGGGAGTTGCTCCTGGGCCTTGCCGGGGACGATGGAGTCGCCCTGGGCGTGGGAGCGACCCTGACCGTGTTCGTTCTGCATCTTGGAAGAGGTGGTTTGGATAGTTCTCGTGGAAAGAAGTTGGCTCGTTCGAGATGATAGTAGAGATGTGAGCTTGAGATTTGATCTGAGCATGAGTGATGTTTTCAAGAAAGAAGACATTGGGCACGAGAGAGAAGAAATATAAGTATTATTGCAGTGGAGAGTGAATCGAGTCAATGGACGAGATGTGAATGCAGTGATGATGACGCCACCACGTTCTGGTTGATGGTGACGTTTACATTTCTCGGAACGGATTCACAGTGAGGTATTAGTATCAGATCCAACCACATACCTTATTTATTTCGAGAGGTAAGCACTAAGGTACCGGCCGGTCAAGTCGTCATTCTTCCTTTCACATGAGAAGACGAGCGTTACCTAACAGTATGATGACGTCTCTGTGGCTAAGGTAAGGTAACGTCAATATTCAATATTAATGTGTTAACGTCGATGCTGCACTAGGTTGAATGTTGATTGCGCCCTCGGCGTTCGGATCCTCATTAAAGCCGGGTCCAGCTTACATAAGTTATCTGTACATCTGTACCTCCAGGTAGGTAAGCCTAACCCCAATCAGTATCATGTTCTTCGACCCTCGCCCCACGCACGACGACCGCCATTCCGAACATTACGGAGTATTCATGGGGTGCTCATTGATATTTGCAAAGTCCTATGGACGGTACCTTGAGGGGTATGACTGGCTCTTACTGTAAAAGGGCTCGGACCTTATGCACCGCAAGCTTGCTTCACCCGCTTGACACCAGCGCTTCTACTCTCCTTCGTCTTTAAATGCTCTCTTACAGTATAGACTTACATACGGTACATCCTCTCCCAATCCTGTGATTTTCTTTCTCCACTCTTTTTCTTTGTACCCAACCTTGATTGCAAGGGTTGCGATCTTGTCGTTGTCCATGTCGATGCTCCCGTGAAAGTCGTTTGCAGCAATTGAAAGTCAAGTCCCTGACGTCTGTGAAAATACAAAGATTGTTTGCAATATCCAGCTCAGCAATTGGAAAGGCAGTGTATAGGTGAACTACAGAACCTAGCGGTAGCAGCACTGACAATTTCCTACCTAAACAACATACAAGTACTTAGTTCCTCCAAAACAATGATGGTGCATCGTCACCATCATTGTGATCGCAACTACTCACACAGTCTAACTCAAGAAGTCAAGGGCTGAAGAAGAAGCACATGTCAAGGACATCTAGGGCAAAGACACGTGTTGCCGCTCAAGCTGACCTTCACAAAACTTGTACTGTCACGGGCATTCCCCATCCGGCCCGTGACACGGCTTCAGCGCTGTAGTCTAGTCTCGCTTTCGTAAGGTCGTGACCCAGCCGGCCACCATGGAGACCGCAGAGTAACCGAGGGAAGGAGCACAAACGGAGCAGAAAGGAGGTTGGAACTGGGTGAAGATGAAGTTTTAGTGACGGTCCCCACCTCGGTCACGATTGCCGTGCTCGAGAGCCCGACGGACTTCCGAGACCCATGTTCCTGGGCCTGGGCGGAAACGGCTTCTCCCCCGGCCGGTGGAGGCGGGAGCCCGGCGATACACCTCCTAGGCGTCGCGGTGTCATGGTGAGGAATGGGCATGGTCAAACGAGCCTTGCCTGGACCCATGGGCGGTCGTGACTGAGATGCGCTGACGTGCTGTCGGCAAAGGAAGGTGTTATGGTGAGGTTGGAGGAGGAGAGGAGATAGAAATGAAGGTAGAGGTTGTGAGAGAAAGTGAAACCTCACGAGAAGAGCTTCGAACTTTTTCTTTCGAAGATACGGTAATGACGGTACGTGCCTAGAAAGATCAGGCCAACTGTGTGTCCACAGTGGTCAGGAAGAAAGCTTCTCTATCGGTTCAAACAGACATGTCTGACACAGTGTTTCTGAGCATCCATGGAGCTATAGCGCATATCATTAACGTGAGGAAACCCGAGGTCGTAGGCAATCTGACATATGAAGAAATTACCAATGATACTGTGGGTTTCTTGGGAGTATTCGATCAATTTCAGTGCTCAGCAAGCCTAAATCTTACTACAGCTGCCTCCCTGTGCTATGATCCAGTGATGAATAGATGTGGCAGGCGCATTACTGTCAGCGCCCTTTTTCCCTAATGTGTACCTTAGCTTCTACACCACCCGCAACTGCTCTCTGAAGTCCTCCAGGACTTACGGGTCTCTAGGGCGCGCCGTGCTAAACGGAGGAATGTGTACCTTATGGTAGGCCGCTGAGTTGTACTAGGATGTGGGCTATTGAGGCGCATTCAGAATTGATGTCTGCCCTGAATCGCCGGTTCTTGATGAAGGAGGTTGATTACCTTCTCAAAGAGTTGCGGACCTTGCCAGAGTGTGATAGTTACAGAGGGGCATACTGTATAGCCGCTCGAGGGTGTCATAAGTCGTTGATAACGGGCTTTCTCTACAGCGCTGCTGTAAGCATCGACGTGCCAGCTTCGAACGCTATCCTTTCTCGAACCGAACGTATCATTAAATGCTTTAGATGGCTAAGATCTGGTCGGTGGGTGAAGACTATCATCCCGAGCATACCCGTAGACTTGGGGACTGAGTAATGTGCTTCGTTTCTGGAGATGAATACTATGATAGATGCTAGTAAAGGTCATCAAATCAATAGCTCTTAGCCGGAGTATGCCTTGATGCCCGTCACCGGTCTCTTGATCACGGTTATCAAGGTCAAGCAGCGTTCGGGTCGAACACTTTCCCGCCACGTACGTACTGTTATTCGGATGAGGATTTTGATCGTTTGCGTGACATTCGCAATCCCTTCATCCAGAGTCGTAGCTCGCTGCAGTCGGTCCCAACGCTACATCGAATAGTTACCTGGCCGTTACCGTCATCTGGCAACTCACCTCATGCTTCCCTGCTGGAGTAGTTAGTAGTGGTACCAGATGCTTGGCTTGGTGGATGGCGAAGGCTGGCAATCGGATGAAGTAAGTCGGACCCCCTTCTAGAGGCATCGCATTGCTCGAGAGCATTGTCTTTTGACTGGGTCTTTCAGTCGTGGGAATCGACCTCTTGAACAAGAACACGCCATAGTACGCTATGTAGAGGTAAGCCAACAGGTGTGCTCATCTGGCCCTTAAGGTTCGGGCAGGTACGGGAGAGCCGGACGCGAGATGACTCGGCCGGAGTAGTGTAAGTCGGACGAACACCGCCGGAGCCAAGGTGGGTTCCTGCTCGCATTGCCGTATGTGGGGTCAGATCTGTCGAAGCGGAGGCGAAGACTTCGCGGCCCTTTCGAGGCGTAAAGGGATATGGCGACAGGGTGGAGATCGACCACAGAATGCAACACGTATGACAAGGAATGTCAGTGCTTGGATCAAGGGGATTGCTAGATCACGAATGTCACGACTTCGCAGTGTCGTAATGTTTGACAACAGCCTCTCGTTGAAGTGTGGGGTACGTCCGCTTCTGGAATGGTCGGCCAAACCTCGTTTTCTGCGTCAAGGACATGAACCAGCAGTGGTCGTGCATGAATCAGGCACCCGTCGGGCGTCCGTTGCAATTTTTACACCTCTTCCCCTATCTGAACCTCCTCTTTCGAGTCGTGGCCGTATGCAGCTCACCGTTCTGCATCGCTCGCCGCCCGTTCGGCCGTCAGTCTCTGGTGATCATGAGGTAGCGTTGGTCATTGCATCCACGTGAGACTGGCAAGCTCATCTCCCTCGGCATGAGAGAGAGGGGCCGGAGGGAGCATCGTTGTTCGACTTTATCAGTCGCTTTCGTCTTGCAAAAGGCAGCAGAGCACCATCTTCGGTACCACGGAAGAGATCCCCCATCAGCATCTTTGCCCTAGGCCCGTCGGCGATACCATCACCTCTGTCGACACCGAAGACGTGGGTGTTTTCCAGGGCTCAGATATGCGGGCCAATGAAGAGCAAGCCGTTCGAGAAGGTTGGACGGTTGGGTTGTGGCCGGTGATCTACAGCCGAGTACCTCTATGTTATATCGTCTTCAAGACTTGGTAGGGATCAGGATACTTTCAACTTTCAACACAGCTTGCCGAGGTCGCTTGTCCCACCTACCTCTGTACAAGATCAGGGCCGGATCACGGACGGCGAATGAAAGCGGAGGTGGATTTGTAGGCGCACCATTGCGGGCACCTGAAACGGCGATGGATTGGGCCCTGGCCTAAGCACCACTCCCTCGTCCGACAGGCATGTCAGCCAGGGTCAGCAACGAGGTACAGTAGTAAGACACGTCAAGGTGCAGTCTTCGATGACCATCGCACCGGAGATGATGATGAACCTGCATCGCTACGAGAGCTTTGTGTTCTGTGCCTTGGATGAACAAACAGACATGGATCTTTCTTCTGTCTTGATAGGTAAGGTAAGCAAAGACTGCATGTGCATGTACTCTACCTTAACTTTGATGTTCGACCGTTGTGACACAACCTTATCTCGTCTACCCAAGTCCCGGATCGTGGACGTGGACGTGAACGCGGAGGTGTGGATGTGTGTGGCAGACAGGCGGGCGCCTTCCATTTGCAGATGCCTTCGCCGCATCCTTGATCCTTTATCCTTTATCCTTTATCCTTTATCCTTGATCCTTATCCATTGGAACCAGGGTTGAATGGTTGTTATACCTAGTCGACCAGGTAAGGCACCTGAGATTGGCAGTTGATACGACGTCCTTGTAGGGTTACTGTATGGAGTAGAGTGGACGGGCTTGTTCGCCACTCTCTGCCTTGTGCAGCAGATGGAAGATTGCATATTTACTTTACCCTTGAAAAGGGATCGGTAAGGTACAAATGATGACTGACATTTCAAGCTTCATCCGTGTTCTTTCTCAAAGACTCAGACGTGTATACTGCCTCTCATTGGTTCCGCTGTGCGAGAGGTCGACAATACTAATATCACGATATTAGTGATACTTTCAAACAGTCCAGAAGGTATGGCGAGTAACTGAGCCCTTACAGTAGGGCCAGGTATGAAGATGAAGGGGTTAGGGGGATTCGGTTGGCGCAAAAGGCTTCAGACGTGCATACCCGGTACTGCCAGGCGGCTCTCTCTGCTCATCCAGGTTTCGTCCAGTCCAATCAAAAGGTACTGGTTCCTTATATTACAGTACACGTGACCTATCACGCTCGTCTCCCAGCGTTAGTTGTAGGTAATCTAATCTATCTGTACAGGTACTGTAAGGTATATCAACGCCTGTACACGTACCCTGCCTCAAACATCCTACGCGTTGATGCATTCATTGGAATCCCAGAATCAAAGCAATCATGAGGAGAACAATCATCCTCATTATTGACTTCCCACCAGTCAATAATTAACATACAATAATGTTCCTGAAATGATACCGGTGACATTTCCATGTCTGGCTAAGGCCTTTATGCGTGCACGGCCTTGGCAGCAATGATAATGGCACGCAAACCTCCTGGTCATACCTTACCTCCTCCCTCCCTTCCTCCCTCCCCCCTCCTCTCTCTTTGCTACTGCCGGTACCTGACTATCTTCCTCCGTACCTTCCCTAATCTCACTTCTTTCCTATCTTCGAGCACTCTCCATCCTTCTGCATCCCGTTGTCTTTGCTCCGACCTTCTCTTTCTCCCCTCACCCTCACCTCCCCTCACCTCACCTCACTTCACGCACCGAGGTCGTCGATCCCATAGTCACTCATTATCCACCTGGAGCTGCAAATCTGCACATGTATAGCTGGCTATAAAGTAACCTTGGAATCCTCAGCCATCCCTTCTTTACAGTTCTCCACCTTCGTTCCAATTCACTTCCCACTGAGACCTCGACGTTGACCGTCTCGAGCCAACCTAGCACTCGTTACAGCTAGCTATAGCATACCACCTACAACCAAGATGAAGATGCAGATCCAGAGCTCCTTGTTGCTCGTCACTCTTTTGCTGACTGGTGCCTTGGCCGCGCCGGCGCCAGTACCGAACAAAGGCAGGTCCTTCAAGATCGACCGCGTTCGCCGCTCGGACCATGTTCGCAACGGACCCGCCGCTCTGCGCAGAGCATTCAACAAGCATGGCTGGACGGTGCCGGAGACCTTGCAGCACGCGACCACGCAGGCCGGTGGGCAGACCGGGCAAGTCCCAGCCTCGCCGCAGCGCGGTGATGCCGAGTACTTGTCTCCCGTCAATATCGGCGGCCAGACGTTGATGTTGGACTTCGACACGGGCTCGTCGGACTTGTAAGGCCCTCTGTGTGTTAACCGTATCATTCAATGCTGACCCGCGATCTGGAGGTGGGTCTTCGACACCCAGTTGTCCTCCCAGCAGCGTCGAGGCCACACCTCCTTCGATCCGTCGCAATCTTCGACCTTCCGTAAGATCGACGGTGCCACCTGGAGCATCAGCTACGGCGACGGGAGTGGCGCGAGCGGAAATGTGGGGACGGACACCGTGAACGTCGGAGGCGCGACGGTGACCAGACAAGCGGTCGAGCTCGCCACCACGCTCAGCTCGTCCTTCGCGCAGGACGTGAACAGCGACGGCCTCCTCGGCTTGGCTTTCAGCAAACTCAACACCGTCCAGCCGACCAGCCAGAAGACGTTTTTCGACAACGTCAAGCCCTCCTTGGCCCAGCCCCTCTTCACCGCCGACCTGAAGCACGCCACCACCGGATCCTACGAGTTCGGAAACATTGACAGTTCCAAGTTCTCCGGCTCGCTCACCTACGTCCCCATCGACTCTTCCCAGGGTTTCTGGCAATTCCGCTCGGACCGCTTCAGCGTCGGCGGCCAGGAGCAGCAGAACCCGGGCGCGAGCCCCGCCATCGCCGACACCGGCACCTCCCTCATGCTCGTCGACGACGCCGTCGCGCAGGCCTACTACAGCCAAGTCCAGGGCGCCCAGAACGATCCGAACGTCGGGGGTTACACCTTCCCGTGCTCGAGCACCCTGCCGGACTTTGCCGTCGGGGCCGGAGGCTCATACATGGCCGTCATTCCCGGCAGCGACATCAACTTTGCCCCCGTCGACCCTCAATCTCAAAGTAAGTCGTTACCGACGCGTTGCCGGGCAACTGTGCATGAATGACTGACCCCACCGTTTTAGCTTGCTTCGGGGGCATCCAGTCGAACGCGGGCCAACCGCTCCAGGTCTACGGCGACGTCATGTTCAAGGCGCAGTTCGTCGTCTTCGACGGCGGCAAGAACGCCCTGGGATTCGCCCCCCACAACTAGGGAGCGAAGAGTGGGGAAGACGTGGCGCGTCCTAGTACGGATCGTCTGACAAAGGCACGGTGTGGTGTGTGTCGAGCTGATGGGGTTAGCGGAGGTTGGAGCTTGCGGAGTGTCTCTTTATTTCAATGTCCATGTTTGACACCGATTTCGCATAGGGGACAGTTATTGTTCTAGGAGATCATTGGAGATAATTTGAAGATGACGGGTTTATCTATGAGACAACTCGTGCCATGCGTGTCCAATTTCATGTACTCGACGCTCTGGTCGAGATTCCCCCTCCGTATCTATGACTTGCTATGTTTGACTACTTCAGCCGCAGCGACCTCCCGGTCCTTGGGCAAGATGGGTGGCTCGGGTCCGACGGGCGTGATGCTCTATACACCACAAGAGGAAAGTCAGCATGCGCTCAAGAGTCAGTCTGTTGACCAAAAAGCAAGAATGAATGACACGATGACTGACGAAAGGATTGATTTGCTTATGACTCCTGGTGTAATGCCTCTTGATGTGCTCAAACTCGGTCGTGTGGCCGAAGGCGGGCAGGTCCCAGTACAGCTTCCGGAGCCACTTGTGCAGCGCGGGGTATCCCGACCGGATGTCGCGCAGGTTGCACTTGAAGTGCTGCACGTACACGACGTCGAAGCGGATGATGGTCGTGTACAGTCTGATGTCAGCCTCGGTGACGTTCTCGCCGAAATAGTATGGGCCCGGGGTCGAGGACAGGTGCTTTTCGACCCGGTCGAGCGAGTGGAAGAGTTGCGTGACGGCTTTTTCGTACGCGGATTGCGTGCTGCGGAGCCCCGGGCATCAGATTTGTCACGGTAGTATACACGGATGAGGCCGGGGCTGGGGCTGGGGCTAGTTCTTACGTGGCAAAGCCGGATTTATACACGCCGTTGTTGATGTCGTCGTAGACCCACGCATTCGTATCTTCAATGTCCTTCTGCAGATCCTTGGGGAACAGGTCGACCTTTCGGTATTGCTCCGGCAGCACGTCGTCGAACTCGGTGTAGAGCATGCGGATGATCTCGCTGCTCTCGTTGTTGACGATCTTGCCTTGCTTCTTGTCGTAGAGCGTCGGCACCGTGAAGCGGCCCTTGTATTCCGGGTCCGTCTTGAAGTAGATTTGCTGCAGCGTTTTGAAATCCGGGTGCACCGGGTCCGGCGTCACGTTCTCGCCGGGGAGTTTCTCGTCCGGCGTCACGAAGCGCCATCCTTTTGCGCATTGTTAGGAGTCGCTCCTCTGGTTGGAATGTAAAGAGTGACGGGCAAAGGCGGACCTTGTTCGAGCATATGCCAGTGCACGGAGGTGAAAGGGAGGAATTCTTCGAGGCCCTTGAGCTTCCGGACGATCAGTGTCCGGTGAGCTGTGATGCTTCCATCAGAATGTGAACTGGATGACGGGCGAGATTTATTGAAACTGACCCCATGGACAGGCATACGACACATATAGATGATATCGTCCCTTCTCCGGCGGGAATTCCGCACCCGGCTTCTTCGAGATCCAACTTCGGAAGGCAGATTGTCCACGTTTGAACTCGCCCGATTTGTCCTTTGGATCTACCCAATTGGTGATCTTTTGGTCATTGCCGGTCTAAGTCATATTCAAATGAGTGCCTGCCCCCAACGGTAGGGAAGATCATAACATCAAGAAAGTATATGTAGACGTACGGACATGATTGAGGTTGCCGAACTGAATGCTTTACCAATTAACGTAGGCTTGATGGATGACGAGCTTGAGAGTCTTGGTCGGAGGCGAATTGATAGCATGCAACGCATATTCCGGAAAGACGAACATTGGCTCCATTATTGTTATATTACAAATCGCTCTAGTCCCAAGTCAACAAAGGTTTTGTTCAAGTGCCGACTGAGCAAGATGATGACGCATGTTGCCGAGTTCACCGTGGTTAGTGGCAACGGATGCTGAGCCGCGCATTCGAAATGCTGACAAAGCAACTGTTTTTTCCTTTGATATCAGGCATTCGGCGGAGAGCTGAGTAGTTGTAGTGTCAAGTCCATACATATATGAATCGATATTGGTCTATCTACCTACCCTGGACCATCAAATGGTGTGGTCAGTCTAGCCATTAAAGGCGACCTCCGGCCCCTTGACACCAGATATAAACAGATCTGCCACACATGAGAGACACCAAGGCCTAGCTATTTATTCAGCTTCAGCATAACATATGGGATCTCGACATCCTCTTCGGTCTGATCCTCCGCTGTAATTTCAAAGATGACATTCTTCTGGTGCTCTGGGATGGGTTTCTTGCTAATCGTCTCCACCAGCTGGCTCAACCTATTCTGTTTGTTAATTTCCAACCTGGTATACCATCTGGAAGGGATGATCGGTACTTACTTCAACGTCATCCGGTCCTTCAACTTACTCTGCGGGTAGAAGCTGGCATAGAGTAAGCTAACGCCGGAGCTCACCATTGTGATGTCCAAGCCTCTCTCTTTGAAAATTTCCAAGAATTCTTTCAGCGTCACATCGTCCACCTCAAACCGGTCCCAAAGCTTGTCAACGGTGACTTCACCGCTTTTACTGAGATACTTGCCTTTCGGACTCGCAATAGGCTCGCTGAAGCCAAAGAAGGGCAGTGCAAGGTTCACAAAGCCATTCTTAAATTGCTCGATGTCTGTCTTGCCGTCGATGACCTTGTATAACTCCAGGACTACAAGGCCAGTGGCCAGTGCGGTAGTGGTCGCGATAGCCGGGATGATCTTACCAGCGATGAATTTCGTCTTGAGCCTGTCAGCCTGAGCGATCGCATAGTTCTCCGCACGTAAGTTGCTCGCAGCTGTGATGAAGTCGATATGGTGGTTCAAATCGTCGTCTTTCTCGAATTCCACCGGCACCAGTCGGAAACCGGCCAAGGACTTCGGCGGTGGTAACGTAGAGGCTATTCGCTGCAACTCCTCGTTGTCGTCAAACCCAGACCTGGCAGGCTGTGCGTTTGGATCTGGCTCGTTGTCGTCCGCTTGGATCTTCACCGTGGGATTGGGAGAAAACTCTGGGACGATCATATTTTCCATAACCCTCTTGTACTGTTCTTCCCCGAATCCGCCACATTTGATTCCGTAATTGAAGGCATGTAGGTTGGCAGCAGTAATGATGAAGCCCAGGTGGGTCTTATTGCTAGGGTCAAACTTGAGTGGATTTGGGGCACGCTTGGGTCCTGACCAGAAAGGCGCGCCACTTGATGTGCTAGAGTCTTTGGGAAAGTTGTAGAGCAGTTGCTGGATCGCATTGTTATACTGCTGCTCGAACTGCTGCCGAGCCCAGATGACACAATCTTCAAAACTCAGTGGCTTTTCCGTGACGAGAAAGTCGCGAATGTTTTCAAGCGTCTGCTTCTCATTTCCAGTCTGCTTCAGGGTTTGTTCGATGTATTTGGGTTGTGTCAAATACAAATTGACAGTCTCGGGTGGGCCAACGAAGTATGACTGGAAGAGGTCTCGTGCCCATGCAATGGTATGTTCGATGCGGTTGGGGAAACTTCGGAGTGTGCACATGGGGAACGACTGTTCTGGCGGATCTTGCGAGGACGAGTATGACTCTGTCAGATTCGGCAAGATAACTTGAGTATTGCCCTTCGTCCCGAGCGTCCCCGAGTCCAGTAGCGGTTTGCGGAAGAAGACACAGCGACGGTCTACGTATGTTCTTGCGTCGACGTTGTCAAGTGCGTTTGTAATACCGTCGAGCTCCTCCCAGAAAGATTCATTGAAAACATGCTCGGTATCCTGTCCAACTCGATCTCTGTACGTTACGACTTTGCCTTTCAGGTCCGGGTTCATGGCCTGTACAGCTTCCACAGCGCAATCACTCTTCAACTTCCCCACATCTTTGGGTCTAAATAGGAACTGCCGGTTCAGGTTGCTCTTCTCAATCTGGTCCATGTCTGTCACTGCGATGCTGCCCCTCGGTCCAGTGCCGAGTCCAATCATTGCCCAGTTCTTAAGCAACTCGCACCCTATGGCTCCAGCACCGACTAGGAATTCCCTAATGTTCGCGATCTTTTCTTGGAATTCTTTGCCGAATACAGCAATTTGTCCATCATATCTTGTACCCAGCGGCTTGCAAAGCTCCTCAGATCGCTTCACAGATGACGGGAGAGATTCGAGCGAGTCGAAATAGAGCCATTGTACGACTGGATGGAATTTGCCAGAAACTGATTTCAAAACTTCTTGTGCAGCCAAACCACCAAAAAACGCAGCCATTGGGCTCAGGTCGCCCCGAGCTTGGTAGCTTAGTTCGCGAATTAGCTTCTCGTTTAGCTCGATTTTGTCGTCGCCCTGCACAGCAAGCTCCTGGGCATATTTCAGAACTTCTGGTGCATCCGCGTCGCTGTGTGGGCGCGGAAGTTCACCACCATGGCTCTCGGCGAAAGCATGTAGGGCTTGAAAGCCAATATGCAATTGCGAAGGACGATCGAATTTGGCGAAGTCAGAGATCAACAATTCGGGTTTTTTGAGCTGTTCGGTAAGAGGCTCGAAGTTGATGAACTTGGGCATCTTGACCTGAGTATAAAGACCGCCGCTTTTATACTCACCTAGAGCGGAAACATCTCCAATTGAGAATGTGTACGGTCCTACACGGAGTCAGTCCCGATGCAGCTCATTCAACGTGAACAGCTGTGTGACTTACCCTTGACTGTGATCTTACGAGGCTCGGCATTGTTCAGACCTTCCATGCCTTGTATTTCAGAAAAGGTCACAAAATCGCCATCCTCTAAACCATGACGTGTTTCGTCAAGGGCAGACACCAGTCCCTCCGAATCGATGTCTGCAACTATGCCACTCACTACCGGTTCCCCCGTTGCATCAACGACAGTAAAGCTCTTCCCGAAGTCCGTAAAGATGGAGCCGAATAATCCAAACGTTTCCGCAATGACAAGATAGATACCATATTGATGGCAGTACTGTGAAATGGTAACTTGGTCTTTCAGCGATGTCGCCGTGAGCACCACGACTTGATACTGCTTGAGCTGGCTGAGATCCGAGGTCAAGCTTCTCGCAGAGTGCACCGACACAGGTGTATATGTGTTGAGCTCCGCCACCCGTGGAGCAGTCACTTCGGCACGAGGCTTCCCAACGTCCTCGGGATGTAAAAAGAACTGGGAGGAGAGGTCCGAAATCGAGGCCGGTGTAGGATCGTAAAGGCTCAGAGACTTAACGCCAGCAAGTGCGATGTTCTTGGCTGGATGCTAGAGTGAGTACATCACTCTTAAACGATCCATGTACACATAGTCGTGGCTACATACCAATTTCGACGCCCAAACCCTTCAGTCCGACAATGAGAACGTTCGACGAACCCATCCGTTTCATCGCTTCATGGCCAAGTACGTAACTAAACAACGTGTTAGATGGTGGACCAGCAGACTGTCTCAGAAACTCACAGTTGTCGGCTGTATAAGGACTCGTCGATCTCTCCATGCTTGGGCTGCTCCCCGTTTGCGGTGGGCCCATCGAGCTGCATATTGGAGTCCTGTATAAAGAGCTGTTAAACCCAAGGTCTCTTAATCTTTAAGGGCGGATGGGAATATGTCTGCTCCCTAGTCACGGTTTTCAAAGTTGGAAGACCGCTCGCGTGTATGACACAACCCAGATTCCTGGGGAAAGCGGTAGGTTTGGATGTCTGGAGACGTCGGGAGAGGACGGCACAGCTGACAGTGAATCGCCGAGCTTGAAGTCACTTACTGTCATAACTTTCTTTTCGGGACGGGCCAGGTGCTCGCTGGAAGCCTTCCTCTTACCCAGCTTGGCCGCCTCCAGTAAGTCTGCGTGGGAGTGAATGGTTGGAAAGGTAAGGACTGCTCGCACCAAGGCGAGACGGAGGCTGGGGTCCTGTTCACAAGCCTATCATGGTCAGATTAGGTAGGTTCGTGGTTGCTAACAGTGTTGCAGCTTCCTCACTGGCGTTTGAGCAGGCAACCGCAGTATTGTCCTAACAAGATCCGTTCCCGAGCTGCCTCAAAGTAGGAAATCTATAACTGTTTGTAAGAGCCAGGCCGGCCTTTCAGTAGCTGCAAGATGTTAAGGTCGACAGGTACTCTTAGCTGCCTTTCTTGTTGGATAAAATAGGTACAAATAGGTAGGTAAGGTAAGGTTAGTAGCGCTGGAAGGTTGTAGTTCGTACCCGAAGAACTGATGTAATCAAAGATAAGGAAGATAATCCGTTCCGGTACAGGGATCTCTGGTCAGGATGCGGCTCTCTTTACTAAGGTAATTTGTACTTTGTACCTAACGTAAGGTACCTAGGTACCTCACTACCTTAGGGCACCAATGCTGGAAGAAGCATCTGTTCAAGAAGGGAGGTACGTCTTCTTTGAATATAATCCAGTAGGTGTGCTCATACCTTTACAGCAGATCTCAGCTTGAAGTGTCAAGAGCCGCTCGCTGTTGCCTCTAGACTTTTCAAACACTTTGGTCGCGTCCGTCCGCCGCAATCAACAATGTACTGTATTCTTGACTGCGCTTGAATCATTCACGGCTATCCTGTGTATTTTCTTCACTTGCTTGTACGTACTGTGATATGTGTCGCTATGAGATACTCGGATCTCTAATCCTAGTATTCCGAAGGTGTCCGTGCAGGCCATCAGACTCGCCATCTGAAGAGTAAGGACATACCCATCTCTGTTCCATCGCTTTATCTCACATCTGTTCAGCTACTCAGCTCCTGATGAACACCATTCACAATGCTTCACGAGATCCTCCTCTCTTTATCTGGCCATACGTCCGCTCTCCTATCCGCCACCGCCAGCAAGAGCGATGGTCTACACTCCAAACACATCCTCCCCGGCCTGTCACCCCCAGAACAGGCGCTATTAGCACGTCTTGCTCACTTGGGCGATCTACACGCACGATTGCAGACTCGAACATCGGTGATATCGTCAACGCACCCTTCAACCATCTGCCGAGCTGTATCGACTGCAATTGCATCTACCCACCTTGCAAGCTTTCAACAGACAATATTAGACCTTGAGAGCTCTATATTACGGAAGGATGCCAGTATAGTTGGTGGGTATGGCATTGTACCATTATCAAGGGTCGTCGATGAGTTTGCCCAATGGACTCGTAGGATGGATTGGTTTTGGGACATGGTGCAGTTCATGCTGCCTGATCAACCATGCACGAAGAGTTCTAGCGGTAATGAAAGCCAGTGCTCAGGGGCTGCCGTATTAGACCGCTTGCGCAAAGAGATACAGACTGGCTACCCAGACTTGGAAGAGGCGGCATTGGATTTGATCAAAGCTGGCGAGACCGCGTGGTTGCGGCAGTTGTCGGCTTGGGTACTCTACGGTCGACTACCTGCATTCGGGGAAGAAGACTTCTTCATATGTACAGACAAGGCCACAGGTCACACTGCTACTACTACCAGATTACCAGACTTCCATGTTCGTCATAAATTGGTCCCGGGATTCGTTGCACCATCTACCGCCTCAGGTATCCTCTTCATTGGCAGATCGTTGAATCAAATTCGAGCCAGGAGTGATGTAACGGCTGGGTCATCCCGGACAGCCCGGACATCCCGGGCATCCCCTGAGCTTATGCTGGTCCCTGCTCATCTTAAACACTTAGCCGCACTATCACCACCATTGAATCAATCGTCCCTATCGAGCGCAATCTCAGCTATACGCCTTTCTCTCTCACGAAATAGTCTTCAACAACTTCTGCCTCTGCACAAAATTCAAGGAGTCCTGATGATCTTCAGGGATTTCTTTCTCCTTGACCGGGGTGACTTCGCTGTGGCTTTGCTCGAAGAGGCACAGAAGCGCATACGCTCCCGGCATCGACGGCCAATTGCACCTCACCGTGGCGATGTGGCAAACGGTCTTGAAAACCTAAACATCAAAGATAGTGAAGCTAATCTTGTCCTAAACCGGACATGGGCGACTCTCTCTAGCTCACAACCACATGATGTTGACGTTGAGGAAGAACTGGATCTTGCCCGGGGCCTGATGCACTTCTCACTTTCAGGACCTCTCGGTTCATCCTCAAAGCCTCAGGACATTGCTTCCCAGACCGTAGCGATGTCGAATGTGCCTTTTGATGATTTTCTCTTCGGTACACCTACAACGCTGAGCATCCAGATCGCCTCGCCCCTCGACCTTTTCCTGAGGCCCGAAGATTTGAAGACTTACTCACACATTCACTCTTACGTTCTATCAATTCGACGCGCACATCTTCATTTGACCGACCTTTGGAGATTAACCTCGCTCCGTCGGGACCACCCAGCACCACTTGGTCCACCGGTAAGCAATACTCGGCAAGGAGCAAAGATATTGTTCAAGAAGCGGGAGCTGCAATCCACCCGCAGAAAGGCCATGAGACCTATTTGGGCCACCGTTGGAGCTTCTCTTTTTCTCTTGACAGAGCTCAGTTACTACTTTCAAGGAGAGGTCATTATGAGGTCCTCAGACAAGCTTCGCCTTTGGCTCCAGCCGACGCTGTCTTCCTCACAACGTGCGCATCCCGAGCTTTCTCGACCAACAAGCTCGGCGTCAGCTAAGAATGGCGGAAAATGGTCCGGTAAAACTAGTACGAACGCAATCAGTTCCTCTGCCGCCAACCTGTCTATGTCCACATCTCCCGATCCCGAGACTTTGACTACGGCCCACCAGCGCTACTTAAAAAGTCTGGTACACAACTTACTCTTGACCGACATTGTATTCACCAAGTCCCTACGATCTTTCCTAGTCCATATAGATCATTTCGTTGCGCTCCTCTCCCATCTCCATTCCATCCAGCAGACCATGGATCTAGGAATTGATGAGGCGGTTCCCGATCCTTTTGCTGATTACGTTGCTGAAGAGAAAGAATTGATTGTCGACCTGCGAAATGCGACAAAGCAACTTGATCGAGGTATCCAAGTATTGGTGACAAGGTTAAGAGATATGGATTCGGAGCGTGACGGCAAAGAAGACCAGTTCTTTATAGACGGCAAGATCGAGGAAGGTGGATTTGTCCCGTGGAACAGTAGTAGTCTCGACCGCCTCTTAATGAAGCTGGACTTGCGAACTCACGATGAACGAAGAACGGCATAGGGAGTCAACGCACACTGAATGGGTCTGGGGATCAGCGTCTTGGGTTGATTGCGTGGGCGTATCTGACCCGAGAGCGACGGCAATTGCTGCACGAAGGAGATTTTCAAATAAATATATCCTCTCTGAAAGCATGGCCTTGGTGCCACAGCCCTTTTCCCACATTTTTGAATTATCATTATGATCACACGTGGCTACCTAGTAAAGTCCCTCATGCCCGTTATGGAAGAAGCGCGAACAAAGTAACGGTCACGCCTATGCCTATAAATCTGTATCGATACAGAATCTCAAGACTCTCAATGCTGATACGCCTTAGCTCAGGTGAGTGCGAGCCAGATAACGCCACCGCCAGTGACCCAAAATTGTTTTACAGTCATCAAGTTGCGCATTGCTCGCTGGGTAACACTTCCTCCGCGTCCAGTCCAATCTCCCTGCCAACTCTGCGTACCACATCCCTCAGCGCCTTACACGCAGGGCTGTCGGGGAAGTTGTCGAAAAAGCTCTCCCCATAATCACAAGCCATTCCTATTCTTGGATCCAATGGTACCGCTCCTAGGAAAGGTATCCCGGTTTCCTGGGCCAACCTTCTCCCTCCTCCTGTGGTGGCCTTGAATATCTGGGATTCGTGCCTACAGCTGGGACACACGAAACCAGACATATTCTCTACTATCCCTAAAACGCGTATGCCAGCTTTTCGGCAAAAGTCGATTTCCTTCCGCACATCAAGTAAGGATACCTCCTGCGGGGTTGTGACAACCACGGCACCGTCGACTCCAGAGTCCTTAAGGAAAGAATTGACCGACAGATGTTCGTCTGATGTCCCCGGCGGGGTGTCGACTATTAGATAATCCAACTCCCCCCATTCTACGTCTTTCAGAAATTGCTTGATCAGCCCGTTCTTCTTTGGGCCCCTCCAAATCACTGCGTCGTCCCTATTCGGCAGCATGAACTGCACGCTCATGACTCCCAGATTATCGCTCACCCATACCGGGCTCCATCCACTGCTACTGACATGTATCGTCTCTGCCTCAACACCCATCATCCTCGGTATTGAAGGTCCACATATGTCTGTGTCCATGATACCGACCATTGAGTCGGGGTTTGTGGCAAAGGCGTGGGCCAGCATGGTTGTGAATGTGGATTTACCCACTCCGCCCTTCCCCGACAGCACCAAGATCTTATGCCTGATTGATGAGAGCCGTCCAGTGATGAGAGGGAGATCTGGATCAGGACCTTTCGGTGCCGTGGCGCAAATGGCCTGGTTAGGACATCCGGCGCATGCGTCACCCTTGCCTGCCAAGTTCGATTCCGGCCCAGGACAGTGATCTACCCACATCAGTGAGCTGAAGCGAAGAAGGAGAGGATCACAGAGCACTGACCTGGTTCTGGCGCAACAAGCTTGGGCGCTGACTTCAAAGGCGCATCGAGGTCCATCTGCGTGGGTTCTTCCAGAGATGGGGCCATAACTGCGACGTCTAGTCGATACTTGGGTTTAAATCTGAATAGTTGGTGTCCCTAATGTTAGCTCCTGTACTACGAACTGCGTGTTACTGTCACGTCCGGCGGCGAAGCTGGATGGAGGTGCAGAATTGCGCCACAAAGGGCGGTAAGTTATGGCAGAATGAGGCGACACATGCACCCCTCTGGATCTCAACAAAAAGTCACATCATTGCGATACTACTGCTAAAGGAGCGAGTGGACTATTGACTACTTGTAACCAAGTCAAGGCGAAGATTGGAAAACAGGAAGGAATTTCGGTTTGTCTGTGTTTGTACTAGAAAGAAGTCGCACAATGGCTTCTAAGATTTACATGGTGGTTACCTCATAACATCGCCAGGTTCATACAGTAGACTAAGGCAAGGTGGTCTCCAGAAGTTACATATTGCAGCTGTATTCCAGGTAGGATTAGGTATAGTAAATTAAGAGCAAGCAATTGAGTGATTGCCTTACATGAACCCAATTGTCAGTTCACCACTTTGTCCGTGTCCTAATGTGCCCCACGCAGCTGCCGCCGTTCGGCTTCTTCCTTTCAGTGCCCTTTCATTTTATTCCTAGCTTGTGAAAACGATGCCACGCTCCTGCACAATGCCCAATTCCTCCTGCTCGTTCCCCAGCCCGCCCTGATCTGGCAAGCTTTCCTACGGCTATGGTCTCTGAAATCAAGAATCATTTGTGCGCCGCAAACTCCCCCGCCTGTTGTGAACTATAAACACATCCTCCGCAGTCAACCATCATACCTTGACGGTGGGCCTCAGAGAGAAAGTTCGGACCTTGCGAGACTCGGCCCACCAACAATAATAGCGACGCAACCCCCACCATGGACGTCTCGCCCTCGTCGAGCGATTTGGATGCAATTGGCTTGCGGGAAAGAAATGTCAAACAGCAAGCAAGCTCCGCAGATGAAGCGAAAGAGGCCGTACAAGAGTTGAATACCGAGGAGCAGCATGCTGCTAAATCCGAAAAAGACAAGAAGACGTTTGGAAGGACTCCAGATGGCACGGGTAGGTACTGCGCGCAGCAATCCACAGTGTGAAGCTGGCAGTTGTCCCGTTAGGGCTCATTCTCTGGGTACCTGCTCGATGTGCTTTACGACCTTATGCCAGATCACGCTGCTGAACTCAAAGCTAATGATCAGTTGCATTATAGTCTTTACAGTCCCGCAAACGCATGATATGGTGTCCCAGCTACTCTCCCCTACCCAATCGAAAAACCTATCCGATCTTGTCGTTCTGGCCATATTGGGCCTACACATCCTCACACTATATTTCCTTCCACCTCCGGCACGAGTTCCCGCCTTTGCGGTCATCTTCCTGTTCTGGCGTTGCTGCTACAACATTGGCATCGGATTCTTACTAAGGATACAGTCGCACGATAGAAGATTGGTGACCTGGGCGAAGAAGTCAACAATATTCGAGGATCCTGCTTCTGGCAAGAACTGCCATGCGATTCTGGGCAAGTTGATTAAGCGGGAATTAGAGACAAAGATTCCTAAAGACTACAAGTTCGAAGATGCACCCGCGGAGTATAATACATGGCTCGTCTTTCGGCGAGTAGTCGATTTGATCTTGATGTGCGACTTCGTATCGTACTGTCTCTTCGCTATTGCGTGCAGTCATCGTCCCACAGATGAAGGCGTGCCTATGACCTTGCTCCGATGGGTTGCAGGATTGAGCCTGGTCGGCTTCAATCTATGGGTCAAGCTGGATGCTCATAGGGTAGTGAAAGATTACGCTTGGTATTGGGGCGATTTCTTCTATCTGATCGATCAGGAATTGACCTTCGACGGTGTTTTCGAAATGGCGCCTCACCCGATGTATTCCGTTGGCTATGCCGGGTACTATGGTATCTCATTACTGGCAGGAAGCTACAGCGTTCTCTTTATTTCTATAGTTGCACACGCTGCTCAATTTGCGTTCCTCGTCCTGGTCGAAAATCCACATATCGAGAAGACATACAACGCACCGCCACCCCGGAAACGGTTGTCTGAGCCGGAGATCAGTCATGACGAATCCCAAAATCCTGAAGCTGGGCAGAGTAAGGATGCTGCCCTGCTAGCTTCTGCTATACAGCCGTCGCCTTGTCATACCCTCATGGGTCTACACAATATCGACCTGCATCGCGTCACGGACAGCTCCGTCATTCTGCTGCAGCTATATGTTCTCGTATTGACAGCACTTACGCCTTCAACCCCATTTTATCAGACTCTGTTTGTGTTCAATGCCGCCGCATGGCGATTGTGGTACTCACTCGGCATTGGGTACATACTCAACCGCCAGTCGACCAAGAAAAAGTGGACGCGCCATTTCCTCAAGTACGGAGAAAGCACCGAAGAAGCTTGGCGTCAATGGAAAGGCATATATCATGTTAGCATGACCATGTGCTATGTCAGCTTCGTTGCAGCTGCATGGAAAATGTACTCACTGCCCACAGACTGGGGCTATGGCCTCGTGCTCCTCAAACATGTACTCGGTGCCGGTCTGGTGGCACTACAGCTCTGGACAGCCATAAGTATCTACGATTCTTTGGGCGAGTTTGGCTGGTTCTTCGGTGACTTCTTCTTCGACCATGCTCCAAAATTGACGTACAGCGGTATATATCGGTTCCTCAATAACCCAGAGCGAGTCTTTGGCTTGGCTGGCGTTTGGGGCGCGGTGTCTATCACCAGGAGCAGCGCGATCTTCTCGCTGGCGCTTCTCAGCCATATACTTACCCTTGCCTTTATTCAATTCGTCGAGAGACCACATATGCAGAAGCTGTACGGGAGGAGCTTGCGGAGAGAATCAGGACTAGTGAAAAGTCTGAAGCGCTCTTTGCCGCCGCCGTTGCGACACTGGCAGGGAAGTATGGACAGGATGCTGGGAGAGACTGTCGACTTTGTCGAGGAGTTTGTTGACGCTGCAAGACCGAAGCTCGCCGCCGGCGTGAGTACCTTTGTCAGAGATTCTTCTGCTCTGTTCAAAGGCTACCCTGCGCGGATCACCATAACCAGGCTCGCCCCAGATCTGGCTGGTTACGATCCCGAAGAGTACTCACTAGACGTAGAAGGTACTCCGTCCTCTGCTCTCTCAATGTCCGAGAAGATGCGTGCCAAGGAGGGACAAGCCGCACGTTTCCCACAGGAAAGGAGAAGTGATTTCAGAACTCTTATTTTTGAGTATGGTGCGCCTATCAAGGTCAAATGGACTGCACCGATCAACCACACTAAGAAGGATTGGGTCGCTTTGTACATGGTCGCTGATAATGCCTCGCGAGAAGCTACTCGTGTCGGGTCGCAGGGGAGATGGGTGGCAACCAACAGAGATCAGTATGATTCCCTCATAGCAGAGAAAGGTATCCTCGTTAGCGACGCTCTCGTGTCTGGCTCTGGCAGGAAAGACGGGCTTGCCAAAGATTACTTGTCTGGCGAGATGGAGTTCTCTGGCGACAAGTTGTGGTGGACTCAAGGCGTCTTTGAATTTCGCTATCACCACGATGGCAAACATAATGTCATGGCGATCTCATTACCATTCGAGGTCAGGATCGGCAGGTTTGATGAAGATGACGTCGAGACTGACGCCAACGGGTTGATTCGGGGCGCAATCCAAGACGCCTTGTTACCCGTCGTGCGTAACTGCTTTGACAAGGATCCAGATATCGCCCCTAATACCGTTGATGAGGCCTTTGGCAGCCTTGTGGAGAGGGATGGCAAATATGCGAAGAGGGTTGTTTACGCAGTGCTTCAAATGTCCGCTCCCGGTAATATCTGCCTTGTGCCATCTATACATACTAATAGGGTTAGGTTTGGTATCGAATTCGCGCCAGAGGTAGTGCAAGCCGATGGCAATGTCAGAAACCTGGCATGGAGGATATGTAATGCGAAGAAAGTTCTGGTATGAGCATAGCCTTTACACAAGTTTTACAACCGGGATAGAACTGAATTATAATGATCACAGGCTCCCTACAGCATGTCTTCCTCAGATGGCACAACAACACCGATAAGCTCGAAATACTAAGCCATGTTTTATTGGCGACGACTATACAGGCATCCACCACCTAACTAGCTTGCTCCTTTCACCAACAGGCTCCAATGCACCTAGGCTTCAGTGCACCTAGGCTCTAGCATGTTGAATTAATAGAGGAATTCTTAGACGAATAAATTATTTTGTGCTGTTTCAGGACTGACCTAACAGTATTCGAATGAATTATACCTGGAATTAGATTGGTGCAATGCCCGTACAGCAGATTGATTATTATTTATTTTGATGGAGCAGGCAGTACTAACATGACCGCATCCCTGATCAACCGTTTGTCATCCCAAGGGAGTCGTCAAGAAGTGATTCCATCACCATCAAGTCTTCTGTCCAGCAATGCTCTTGCCATATTGCGGTATTAGGTGTCCCACATACCTGGCTCATGGATTCACCATCAGTCGCTCCAAGTGTACGCACAATTGTCACTGTGACCAGTGCCGTAGTGACGACTTCTGAGAGATCCACGATCCCCGAAGGGTACCCAAGAGGTTCAAGGCTTGATAGTCAGGTGTCAGATCTCGAAACCGTCTTGGGCAGTGTCGACAGGTTGTGTCTGGGAACGAAGGGAGGTCGAAGTAAATTGGATGGGTGCTCTTCTGGCTTGTCGTGCCTGGCTCGACAGGTCACGGAAAAGCTTCAGGAGCTGGACAGCATTACCTGAAAGAGCAAATTCACAATTGGACCGAGTCTTTAGCTCTGTCAAACCATGGCTTCTTCACGAGAACCAGAGAGCCCATCCCACCGATAAGTCTTCTTGTGGACTTCACGTTACGACTTCCGCGGACATGTCCGTTGACGGTGCTGATGACAGTCAATCCGGGAGTCAATCTATGTTTTTACTAAGCCGTCCGCCCCTTCATCGATTGAGATGTCCCTGTCGTTGTCATAGGCGGCGCATTCTGAAGTTTTCCGGTAACGAACGGGCTGCGTTTATGGGAGACTAGGACTCAAGATCTTTCCAAAGCGTCCTCCTTCACCGGCCGTGCAAGTTCGAGGGCTATGTCGGGACAAGCCTAAGCTCCTTGACTCTCTTCCTCTCGAAGGATCCGAAGAATGCGAGGTACCCGTTCATCAAATCGGAGAGCTATGAAAGATTTTCTGCAAGAGGTTGATGTGAAACGGCCGCAGGTTATAGGCTAGGGTTGATGTCTGAGTTCGACTGGACAAAGAATGTCACATCCTTGGATCGACAACTCGGTCTCTATATGCACGTCAGATTCAAGGCAACGAGAAAGGGGCCCAGGACGCACCCATCCACCCCATCCCCGATCCGCCCTTACTAGCAAGCTTGCCCAGACGTGAGGTCGAGTTCAGATGTTCTCCCGTATCTCCATAACATTCAATCCCAGACGAATCCCGCTCGCCCATCATGCTCGTTCTCGTCTCTGCGAAGCAGTTGATGTAGCATAAAATTCCCAAGCCTACTTATTTAATCTAAACCCTCTTAGGGCTATGAATCACTCCTCTTGACCTGCTCTCACAAGACGTGATGGATCGATACGAAGAACCGCGGCATCTCTTCTCTCTACTGTTTATCCACACCAGCATTGCCCGATCTCATCGCCACTTACCCCCAATCTCTAATGTCTGCCATCTGTCATAGACCCTGCCCACAAGACAGCCTCCGACAATCTCACTCCGAATCTTCAAGCTCCGTCTTCATCGTACTTCGTAAGGTGCATCCTTCCGCTAATGTCTATCATCAATTGATATCGATATAAGCATGGCCACCCCGCATCGCTGCTTTCCTTCGCTTGTACGCTCCAATCCTCTCCCCTGGCTGTGAGGCAATGTTCACTGGAGACTCGTGAGTTCGCTAGGGCCGGCGGGGGTGGTGCTGATGGAGAGACTAATACCCACGGATAGAAAGGGAGGCGATGGATGGACTTGAGGTCCTACCGTACGTGAAGATGTACCGGGTTAGAGTAGACGTAGGATCTCTATGATGTACCAGGTTATTAGAGTAACGTAGTATCACCGCGTTGCTGCCGAATCACTCGACATAAGTCTGGAGCGTCTCCGTCGAAACGAGCTCGAAGGCTGTGACAGCTTTGCTAGTCAGGGTCTAGATGAGACAGGTTCTATCGAACAAGCGCGCCCCGCAAACTCTTCACCGTACAGACCCCGCCTCCCGCCGTGACCAGCTTCCCGACCCCCTCCTTCCTCCCCTCCCCAGCCGCAGCCTGCAGCAGCGGCACGCTCCGTACATCGAAGCCCACCTCCAACGCCTCCGTCGTCGTGAAGCCCGGCTGCATCGTCTCCCAGATCTTCTTCTTCGGATTCAAGACCCCCTCCGGCTCGCCCGCCCAGCCCTCGAAAAACACCCTCTCCCCGGCCACAGCATGCTCCGGCGGCGTGACGAGATCGACTGGACCGGCGTGCGAGTCGTCGGCGCCCTCGGCCACGCGCGGCGACGCCGCCAGCACCATCGCCGCCGACTTGACCCCCCGCATCGTGACGGGCTTCAGGTTGCAGACGGCGACGATCTTGCGGCCCTGCATCTCCGCGAGCGGGACGAGGCCGTTCAGGCCCGAGCACACGGTCCGTACCACCTGGCCGTCGTAATCGGAGGTGTGGTCCGTGCCGGCCGGGTCGCCGCAGGCGATGGTCGAGACGTATAGGGAGTCGGCGTTTGGGTGGTGGATGGCTTTGAGGATGTGGCCGACGCGCAGGTCGATGAGGCAGGGTGATAGTGGCGTTTCTTTGGCAGCGAATTTGGGTGGTTTGGGTTGCTTTTCCTTTTTTTCTTTTTTCGGCTGCACCGCACCGTCTTCTGCTGCGGCGGTGGCAGCTCTTTTCGCTTCGTCTTTCGCTTCTTGTGGGGGGTCTTTGGCCTTGTCCCTTTTCCCTCTTCCGCCCCCTTGCCCTTTGCCCTGTCTGACCTCGAGTGGCTTCTCGTTTTCGCCACCACCGCCATTACCACTAGTCGCTGCCGCTGCCTCGGCCTTTTCCTTTTTCTTCCGTTCCTTCTCCTCCTTCGGATCTACTGGCTTGTGGACGAACCGGACATCATCCACATCAACCTTCACGCGAGCCTCTTCCGCAACCTTGAGTCTGAAGACGGGCGCATTCTGTACGAAACCGATATGCCGCACGATATGATGGTACCCATGCTCCCCCGTCCTTTCTTCGGGAGACCACTTTGCGACAGTAGGAGCAAGTCGGGCGTACAGCGCCACGTCCGCGACGGACGGCTTGCTGCCTAGCAACGTGGTACGGGTGGATAGGTGCGTGTTGAGGGAGCCCAAGCGCTCAGCATGCTTCGCTTCGTCTTCGTCGGGCGTGGCCAGTCTCGATGCCGTCGTCAGCCATTGCGTGATCTCGATCTTCTCGTTGTCGGTGTAGCTGGTGTCGGGGTATATGGCATGCGACAGCTGGTTGACATCGAGGTCGGAGGGTGTAGACGGAGCTGCGGCGGGGAAGGATCGATGGAGAAGGGATATGAACGGGTCGGACGAGCTTGGGGCGCTCGATGCAGACATTCCCGTGAGGGAGATTGTGTGGAAGGGTAGTGCGCTTGGAGAGAGTTGAATGCGTGCTGCGTGGATGAGGAAGCTTCGAACGTAAGCGAGGCAATGCCAGCTGGAGCGGTCGTCTGAGTACGATTGGAGACAGATTGGAGATCTATAGACACTGCGCAGAAGAACTTGTATGATCTAGTCATAGACGTCGCAGTTGGAGTGCATGCTGTATGAGGTTGCTAAGTTATGTACTCTAAGCGAGCCGGGCGTAGGATTAGGGTTTCCGCATCGTCAGCTAGACTGAATTGGACTGAATTGGAGATTCATCCTGAATAATGAGAGCTCCTCTTCGTTCAATGGAACAGTGGCTCTCCTTATTTAATTACCCTAGAATCATCAAGTGAACCTCTACTGTCAATACAGATCTTTGCAGCCAAAAGCGAAGGATGACGATGGTAGGACTGAACAGGCGCTCTATCTTTATATATCTTCCGATTTGATGCTCAGATATCTCCGAGATCTTCAAAAACAAGCAGTGTAGCAAGTCTGATACAGCAGATACCAACATGTACAGCTGGTTATCAAGTGGCAGTGCATTACGGGCAGAGACACTAGCAGTGCACATGAGGCAGTTGACATGGTATGGATTATCCCAATGCCTTCCTCGATCACTGCTGGGCCTGAAGAGAGTCTCCTGTCTTCGAAATTTTCGGCATTCCCATGCAAGTCTGGGATCTGAGGATTTGCTCTAATCCATTTGACAGGATCCCTACAAGAGATCAAGGCCATGCCCGCTGCAGAAAAGATAGATACAGTGTCAATTGTCTTCACTCAATGATCTGGTGTAGTAGAGCCCAGGCTATAAGCAAGAAAGCTAGCCCTTAACAAAGAGTATTATACAGAGGTATTCGAATATTAAAATTGAAACGCTTCCCTGAAGATTCAGTATGTATTAAGGCAACGACTGGCTTTGCAATGCAAAAGAAGAACGGAGATTGTTCGCCTATGGACGCTTAGAAGCGGGAATTCCCTAGCCCTCGTTGCTCCTGGCGGGGGTCCATTGTACGGTCTTGAACTCCGGTGTTCTGGAACGTAGTCGCCGGCCGCATCTCATACTGGGATGCCGCGGGCTGACCTTGATATTCCCGACTATTGGCCATGTCGGCAGACCGCATGTCAGTCCCAAATCGCTGAGAACCCATGGGCTGTCCTGAGATTTCTGCGTTCCTTGGCATGTTCCCCGAGCCCATCCCAGACGCATCGGTCCTGGAGCCTACCGGCTGACCCTGACGTCCTGTGTTCTGAACCATAGGAGCCACCCGCGAGTCTGATGGGGCACCAGCAGACTGAGCCGGATATCCACCGGTTCCAGTGTTGTTACCGGTCGACCGTACATCAGGCGTAGCGCTCTGCGAGCCAGGGAAATGCATGGGCCACGTTTGACCAGTAAGCTTACCCCAAGTTTCAAGTTCCGGCGGATGCACCCATGTTTCTTCCGTTCTCTCAATCCCTTCTGGTGAGATATACCTCTTAGCATCGCCTTCCGTGCCTGGAAACTCACGTGCCGTAAAGCGAGTGATCTTCGCGGGAGCTGCCTCGTCAGATGGAATTTTCGAAGCGGTTTCGGCAATGACCCAATTGTTCCGTCGCCCCGGAACATCTTCCGCGTTGATCTCAACAAGTCCGCCGCCCTCAACCGGCAGGAAATGTCTGGCAGGAAGTACCTCGACATCGATGATCGGTTGAATCCGGTGAAATACATCGTGGTTGTGTATCTCTCGCGTGGCCACTTCTTCACGGACATGGTGAACTTCCTGGTGTACAGTTTCATGCGTTACGGCTGTTCCGCGAGAGTCAGCATTTCACGCTATGATCAATATGGCGAATTGGAGCACACGTACCGGGAGCGATGGTCTCAATAACCAATGTATCCTTGGTATTGGAGAGGTCAACGACGCCTTCCAAGGAAGGCTTTTCGCGGGCACCTTCGACCAGCATCCGCTGCCCGCTGAAGTTCGGCTGTGCTGGCCGTTCGTGTCCGTGTCCATAACCACGGTCAACGCTTGCAGCTCCGGGAGGAGAAGGCAGGGGTTTGTCGACGAGACTGGTTTGCCTGACGTGAGGCGACGAAGCCGGAGAAGTTCGAAAGTTCTGCGATTGCTGCGGCGTAGGGGTAGAGATTCCACTCCCAACCTGCTTCCGTGAGATCGACCGCCTTCTCACCGGACTGACGCCATCTTGGAACTGTTGTCCTGGGCTGGTGTTACTAGTAGCCGACATGTCTGCTGACCTTCCGCCTCGATATGCATCTGTACCGGCGGTGGGCACCTGGTCCCTTTCTTGAGACAGAGCGCGATCTCGTTTGGCGATATACTCAGACGATGGGTATTGGCCAGACGGCCTGCCGGCTTGGTTGTTGTCGGCAATATTACGATCCGCACCCTTCTCGCCATAGACGGCTGACATGTAGGAGTATTGTGGGTTGCGCAAGTCGGCAGCAGTGATACCTCCAGTGTTCCTATCGGAAACATCCTCACCGTATCTCGCTCCTCGATGAGACGTAGCTTGTGGTTGCATCGAGCCTCCTGTGCCTGCTGCCGGTTAACCCTCATTAAAATGAACAGCACACGCACATATGAGACCCACCTGTTCGATCATTCAAGCGAAGATTCGAGAAATTGTCCGACATGTCAGACCCATCCTGGACCATTCGCACCCCCCCGTTATTGGCTGAAGGATTCATAGAAGTTGGACGGAAGCCGGTCTGCTGCTGACTCGGGGGCATGGGTGGCAGCGGCATGTCGATCTTGCTATTGGAATGGTATCTACGGCTACGACTGGAACCTCTTCGACCGGCCAAGGCGGGACTGGTGTGGTCTCCTTTGATCGGGTAGCTCCCTGTTTCGGGAGCTGCAGCAGCTGGGGCAGTTTCGTAGAGCGAAGTGCGCAGAGTTGAAGAGTCGGTCTGGTTGCCGACACGTGATGAGTCTTCGTTGTCGTGGAGCTGATTCGGCTGATTCGGCTGATTCTTCTTCCTAGAGAAGAACTTTTTGAGGCGAGATGCCATGGAACAGTCTTAAGGTACCTGTATGCGTCCCAAATCTTCATGGGAAGAGAGTAAGCGTCACCCGAGTGATGAGCGAATCGGCGCTGCCACCAATAAGGATTAGAAAGCCTAATGGCTGAGTAACCAATCATCAGCCAGTATGAACCGAGATTTGATAAGGAAGGCAACGAGTGTGGCTTGTGGCTTGGTCCTGAGCTCCTGAGCACAGCCACACAGTCCGGAGATTGCATCACATGGCAGTACTACTAGGAAGGCACAGTTCGACAACTACGTCATTAGCGCGTCATCTACTTTCCTACGTCCTGCTTTTCCCCCATTGCCTGGATTGGATTCAAAGGCCACACTTACCTTACCTTAATGACGGCGTAGTTGATTAGGTAAGGTAGGTAGGTAGGCAAACGCGGTCCTGGGTCACAATTACTTCCACAGCTACCTTAATTGTCCCTTGTATTTGAGATCTCTGCAAAACTCGTCGACGTCATATCACGTCTGACTTACAGATCTTTGGGATGGGCTATTTCTTACTCTGTTATTCTGTTTCAGGCAACTCGGATGGAGATCAATACCATAACAGGATCCGAACACCATTCAAAAGGTCCTAACTTAATGTTTGTATGTATAGTAATATAGCGTAACATAAAATAACATACCATAAGGAAGGTAGGTAGGTACCTACGGTAACGTACAGTCCCACAACGGGCGGTCAGGTCAGGTAGGAAGGAACCTGGAAGTACCTTAGTAAGATAGATACGGTAATCTATATCTAGCGTGAGGTACAGAAAGCAAGGATGGTCACTTTACCTAATGCGGCTAGGGGCATGGGAATGCACTCTGATAAGGTGGCGTGAGATTGATGATGTAATTTATCCGGTGATAGGAAGGCGCAATGGAGGGGGGAGGAGGGGTAGAGAAGGTTCACTTCCATGAAAAACTTGGCTGAGAGTGAATCAATCAATACCTAGTGGGGCAGTTGCGGAAAGGCGTAAGGTATTTACCTTGCTATTCACTAACTTATTTACTGTACTTTTACCCACCCTTTCCTCTCTTCTCTCTTCTCTCTCTCTTCTCTTCTACACACCACTCCAACCCACGAATCCTACCTCATCTTACATACCATTGATCATCTCTCAATAACAACTCTCAATCCTCAATCCTTACACACGTACCACACATCAAACCAACATCAAGCAAGATGGACAAAGCCAAGTCAGCAGTCAGTGACTTCATGTAGGAAAGCCTTTTCTCATCTCTCAGCTTACCGCTGCCAGTCATCCGACAACTCTGATACGCTCAATGAGTACTTGGATGTGCTGTTTGTCTTCCTTTTGTCCATCGCATGCATGTTGCGATACAGCGACATCTCTCTTTATCAACCTACTTATTGGAACGGTTACTGACTGGCTTCGATTAGGCACAAGGCTGGTCACCATGGTATGGCAACTTGCTCTTCAAATCATATTTGAATTGAGAACTAATACGGCGGTAGACACCACTGTGCACGAGAAGGTTGCTCCCGCTGTCGTCCAGGAGAAGGTCGTAAAGACGCGTCACGAGGATGTGCAAAAAGCCGTTGACCGCGAGGTTCACCAGGACCACTACCACACCTCCATCCAGCCGGTTCAGGACCGTGAAATCCTTCCGGAACAGCACCAGCACAACATGGCTGCGGTGGAAACCCGTGAGTACCACCACGGTGACGCGGCTGCCATCAAGGCTCGTCTTGAGCAGGAGGCTCGTCAATTCAAGAGCACTCGCGTCGAGGGTGCAACCCAGGTGACCCAGAGCGTTGAGCCTACCATCGCTGGCGAGCATGTCCATCATCACGTCCACGAGTGAGTCACCCATGTCATTGTCTCTGTCGACGTTATTGACATGTTCTCAGGACCATCCAACCAGTCATCCAGAAGGAGACTATCCAACCGTCGGTTGTCCACACCACTGTTCCCATCCACGAGATCCACGAGAACGAGCCCAAGCACCATTCTGCCACCGCTCTCCCGGCTGTCAGCATGGCAGATTTCAAGAAGCAGGGTGGTAGCTTGACCGGTCGTGAGGAGCGCTACGACGGTTTCGAGGGTGAGCCAAGAGCTGTCGGTAGCTCTCTCGGCGGAAGCCCAGCTATCGGTGGCACCTCCGGCATGTCTGGAACGTCCGGTAGCGGTATCGGCCACCACCACGGCTCTACCGACCCTCGTATGGATTCCGACATGAGCCGTAGCGGAAACACCGGAACCGGCAGCGGTTACGGGACTACCTCTCACGGAACTGGAAACACAGGATACGGTAACAACTCTGGCACCAGCGGATCATTTGACAACTCATCCGGCTCAACCTCCCAGAAGAAGCCCAGTCTTCTGGACCGTCTGAACCGTAAGAGATTCTAACCCGTCTGAATTTTAATCACCTCGCTGACAACCACTTGCAGCCATGAAGGACACCACCGAGTAAGCGACACGTTGATTGTCGCTAGATCAGTCTGACAACTGGGGTCACACGCATAATGCCACGGCAGTTTAATGAGCTTAGACAGCGTGTACCACTAGGCTTAACCTACATTCTCAAATGAAATGGACCATTACAACCATTATCATATCTTACATTTCATCCAGTGATTGTACATGAAACTTGAAAATGTGATATACGAACGGTTATGGGGCACTTCCGGCACCCACTCGCCCTGTCGTCACCGCGAGCCCACCCTTCACTCGAATGAGACAAAGCCACGGCGCACCCCACCACGCACCCCACCACGCACCCCACCGCGCCCTCCACCTCTCGTCCAGCCTCCCCGCCTTCCCGCCGACCCCCCGCTCCCTCCTCCCGCGACCAGATCGAAGCGCCTCTTGCGCCCGCCGCTCCCCACCTCTGCCACCTCCTTGGCCACCTCCAGCGTCTGGCGCAACTCCTCCATCAACCCATCGCCTCCCTCTCCCTCCCCCTCCGCCCCCGCCCTCGTCGTCGCCGTCAGATACTGCAAACAGTTCTCGACGGTATCGCGTAGGAATTTAGCAGCCGTGGTCTTCTCGGCCACGAGCCGGGGGGTGCTGATGGGCGTGAGGGCGGGGAGGGCGTGGAAGTCGGTCTTGGCGGTGCGGTAGAGCGGGAGGAGTTTGGTGGTTAGAATTGTGTTTGGTTGTGGGTTGGGTTTGCTAGGCTTGCTAGGGTCGGTGGGGGTTGTTGGTTGGGGCACGGGTGAGGTGGGTGGTACGGATACGGATGCGGATGCGGATGCGGAGATTGAGACTGGGTTGGGTGGGGGAGGATGTTAGTGTTTGTGTGATGCTTGTCGATGTTACGTTACGTGCAGGGACGTGAGGGACCGGGGGTGCTGTGGGACAACGTGACGGGACGGGACGTGACATGACATGACGTGACGTGACGCTTAGTCGCCAGTGAGATGGGAACCGCACGCTTACCTGGTTTCAACAACGCCCTGACGGCGACCCCTTTCATCAACCACTTCTCCTTCCCTTTCTCCTCGTCCCTCGCGCATCCATCCACCTCACCCACTCCCAGAATCATCTCCACATATATCTCCAACCCACCGATCCTGTCGTCTTCGTTCTCCATCAACACGCAGAACGCCTTCTCGTATGCGTTCACCTCGTGATCTTCGAGCCTTTGCGAGCGCGTCATCAGCGTGTGGTGATCGTGCTGCATTACAGATGTGAACAGCTCTTTTTTGGCTTGGGATTCGAATAGGATTTGCAACAGTGGGTGCAGGACTTCCAAGTGCTGGTACTTGAGCACGAGGGTCTGCACGCATGGTTCTAGAGGGGTGGGATTCGAGTTTGCGAAGTCGGATTGGGTGGCGGGTGGGGTGTGGCAGGTTGCGTCCATCTTCGGTGTGTTCAACAGTTTGTTTCTTTGGAGTTCAGTTGAGGGAGTCGAGCGGATGGAAAGGGGTCGTTGGTGTGCTGAGACCTGATATCGTGGAGAAGAGACGCGCTGATGTAGCAGGTAGCTGGCTTCGGAATTACTTTCACCGTACGAGCACAAAGCTGATGACCGTGCTGGTGGATGGGATGGCTGGTTACAAGATCGTCGAGCTGTCCTGCTAAGAGCTTCGATTCAATTCCGACAGGCGTTGTTGTACGTATTGATAGGTGTTATGGCGTTGAAGCGTCCGAGAAGAGCCTAACACAAGTCCAGAACGCGTCAACCGTATGGTTTTGTTGAAGTGTTAATCAAAACCGTGACGAGAGTCCAAGGACGCGTATGAATGTACGGATCGTTGAGCGTGTGATGTTCCTGAAGCTGGCGAGCGAATCTCGGCACCAATACTTGCACACGTAGCTGAAAGTGGGAGGCAGAAGTAAGGTTAATAGCAATGAGGTAAAGCGAGTTGTCGGGGAGAGCTTGAGTGTGAAAGGGTCCCATGTGCTGTGATGATTAGAGAGCTTGCACGTCCGCGAGCCCTAGTAACGTGACCTGTCCTCCGTATTGCGATAGTTATCTGTGAGCGAGTCGTACGAGGGGGCAGATTTGTTTCGAGCTAGAGCGAAGAAATCACTTGAAGTCTCGAGCAGGGGAAGGGGTGAGCAAGTGATTTGAAGCTTTTGCGTGGAACGAAGCTCTTGCGTGGACAAGAATCACGGCGGATTGCACACGTCAAAAGCTTGATGCACTTGCAACATTGCTCACTCCGTCACGGGTTTCGGACCATCTTTCTAGCATTAACGACCTCGAAATTGTAACAGGCCATCTTTGGCGGCAAGCAAATTCGCTTTCACATAATATCTACAACAATATCAGCCTAATATTCCGAGCTGTGTGAGACAATGACACGCCTGGAGATTCAAAGACTCAGAGACACTATTGCAAGAAGAAGAGATGCGCCGAGGAGATACTTTCCCGGAAAGTCCACGCAACTGCCACAGGTGTCCAAATGATATTATATGAAAAGCAGGCAACTTCGCAGTATAAGGCCATGTGTTTCTGCTTCATCACCCGTGTTCGGACACGTTACGATGTGCGCCTTCATGCAACAGGCAGGCCCTGCCGTCTCACTGACCGATGGTAGGAACCTGGGTGTATAGAGGTAGTCTTCACCGCGAGGAATCTGACAGGCACAGTCCGTTGGCAAAGGGTAATGGGACGGTCGTAGGTCAACATGGCACAGATCGCTTCTTCATGCCCTCCGAAGGTACCAGCAAGATTTTAGGCTAATTTTGAGGCACAACCCATACCCCACTGTTCGTGAATGCTGCAGAGCTGAGCAGCCTCCTTGAATAGTGGAAGGCATGGGTGAGCAGACGAGTCTAACATTCCTTGCTAATTGATGAACGGGATGGGGCCGAAGGAGGCCAACCGAGCTGGAGGACAGTGAAAATGGTAGGAAGAGGCTGAACAGAACGACAGACACAGAGATCCGAACCTAGTGAAATATTGCGACCGAACTCAGCGAAAAGAAGGCAGAAAGATGCAAAAACAGCATCTCCGAAAAGGTGGAGAAAGTGGAAGAACAATGCTTGTGTCAACTGTATATTGCAAAGTCCCTTGTGTCCTCTTGGGGAAAGAGCGAAAAGGCCCTTTCAAGTGCAGCAGCTCATTGCCTCGACGAACTAGACAAAGGCGTCAACTCTCATATGAAGCAGCTTTGGTGGTCAAGTCAAGCTCATGCAAGCCATCCTTGCGGTATCGGAGCTGAAGTGAGGTACGAGATGCTGGGGCACTAAGAAGTCCCGTGACCTAGAGCCCTACCAGGTATTTCTATATCGAGCTTGATTCAACGTTTGCCTTAGTCACAGCATTTGATCGACTCGCAGATACGAGAGCTGCATGACAGGATGATCTCAGAGACTCTCTCGGGGTCAATTGATAGAACTACATTGGGACAGACTCCGCACCCGAGATCCCGCTCCTGCTGGAAGGATCCGGAAGCCTGCAACGCCATCAGTCGTGTAACGATAGATCCGTCTATGATGAAGGGTCGATATCAGATACGCAGGGTATCTCCCTAGAGGCCGTTCCTGATGGTCCAAGATTGGAGACCCTACTGATTCTGGGGTCCCTGATGGCTCGTCATCCGCAGCATGAGGTCTAATGATGGGGGCCATGGGTACGGAGCAAGAAGGCTTTGGATCTCTCAGGAAGCCCTGAGGATGGAGATATGAGTAGACCTTTTCGCAACTCTCCGAACCAAGTCTACTCAAGCAATCCGTTTCCCAAAGGGAATTAAAAAGGAACGTGTTGGATCATAAATACTTGCAGCTGCTCTGCGCGAATGCTTATCTTAGCTGCGCCAACAGTGGCTATTTTTGACTGGGTAAGCAGGCTACAACCCGGACTACCAACATAAGCCTCTTTTGATCCTTCGCTCCCTTAACTCAGATTTGTATTGCAATACGAGAGCATTTATGCATTTTAGGGAAGCAATGCCCGCAAGCTCGTAGGAAGTGGCTTGTACTGAGAGAACTCTGGATGCAGACGCAGCACACGGCGTACGTTTTTCCGCAGCCCTCAAGTATACAAATACCCATCATGTCTCCGCATCATCTCGCATCTCTGCTTTTGGGCCACTGTGTTCCACAGGGTCTATATTTCCTTTTCATAAGACTGTCATTATCCTATCCACTTGCCCCTTTGGTGATCTCTCGAGTCTCAGCATGTTCAAAATCGCCAATGGTCGCACCGGGAGGGAAAGTCCCTGCCTTGGTCCGCAACCCTCCTTTTTCTTCGGGCCCGAATCGAACTCACCTCAATCTACAACATCTCCATCTCGGGAGCCCAGATTCATAGTCGGACCGTTTGAGAGGAAGACCAATGATGAGCCCTCTTACGGCCAAGAGTCCAGACGTACTCCTTCCGAGTCCGGTTTCCGTATCGAATTGACCCATATCCGGGAGAAGGACCTCCTCTCGCCACCACTGCTGAATCGACGCTGGTCGGATTCTTCTGAGGCGACGATCTGCGAGTTCAGAGAGGTGGTACAGGAATACGATGCGCGTTCCGGTGTACCTGAATGGCCAGGCATACTCCGCTTCATCTTCCGCTTTCTGATCCTGCTGGAGAGTATTGCCGTCCTAGTCATAGCGACACATTCAGTGTCAATCTACACGAGATTCCTGTGGCTCCACTCCCCGGAGTCGAACCCTGCACGGCCGCCTGAAGTCTACCTCTTTCCCACCTCATTTTTTCAAGTTGTTGCCGGTGTAAGCCTAGTCTCTTCTATTCTCACATGGTCACTTGCTTTGCGGCGCAGATATACCGGTACTACGACTGTTGGCGATCCATTAGTGATGGCGTTGAGTGGACTGATGACCGGGTTGTGGGTCGCCGCTATGGCAATCTCCAGGCAATACGAGAGTCTTGATGAACCAGGTCTGGCGTGGTATGCTTGTCACCACACGCTCAGGCCGCACAGGGAGATTGCGAATCACAGACTTGTCTGTGCCGAGCAGGTGAGTTCTCCCTTGAGTCGTTGCACGCTTGAGGAACTTGATCTAATCCGCTTGTAGATCATCGTCCAAGACATGAGCATCTCGTTGAGCATTCTGGAGGTTCTCACCCTCGTGACGTTTGGTATCACGATCTTCCGGAACAGGCGTACGTCGTCGACGATGCGTATGAACCCCGAATTAGGGAAGGGACCCGGGGACTACAGGCATATACCTGGGGTGTAAATCATCGTCTTGCGCATTTTCATAGCCAGGAATTCGGCAGAGATAATATACTCTCCTTGTTCTGGGTTGTATATATATAGACATGCTCGCCGTACTTACAAACCGTCAACTTCGATTGCCTCTCGTCAGGAGCATGATCGAGGGGCTCTAGATACGTTCCGGCCAGTTTTGGATACGAAGACTTTTCTGTTGCACGCCTTGTGGGTGGTCATACCTCTAGGTTGGCTTTGACAGACCAACCGACACAGCCCTGGAAGGACTGGCTATTCTTCGCTCCCTCATCTCAGGTTTCCCAGTTGTACCATGGGAGCAGAATTACTGCGCCTGGCTACTTGCTCGAGACGCTTCCTACAGTACCATGTCCGGTGCTCGAACAGGTATACCGTCCCCAGACCGATCTTACGGGCGCAACCAACTCCACCTGCGGACCAATGTGAGCACTCGTCCCTTCGTATAGGCATCTACCTTGGTCTTGGTCGTCTGTGGAACGTAACATTTTCGTACAAAGGTCCAGCGCACCTGCACCTTTCTCATGAGGTTCCATGTTCAAGGGCTGCAATATTCGTAACAGCACTGTAGTTTTGAGACTGGGATCTTCAGTTGATCCGACCACCATCAGGGGCCAAGCCGGTCTTGGTTATTCTGTTCCTAATTCGTACAGCGTGTCTGATGGCTTTGCTTTGCTTTGCTTTGCTTTGATTTGTTTTCCCCTCGCTGTGGACCATTCCGTTCGATTGCACGGGCTGGCTGTCTAGGTAGGTCGGCTGGTAGTATCATGACCCGCCACCAAGCTTGGGTGGAAGGTGTGGCAGACACGAGAGAAAGCAGGCTGTTGGCTTCATATCATGAGTTGCCATATGCCCTTCCTGGACTCCACACCTTCTCCTTCCGCACAAGCTTGGACCGATGTTCGGGTGATTGCCTTACATGCACACGAAGCCAGAACTGCCATGGTGATGCCACATGTGTGCATCTCCTTGGTAGTCTTCACCTCGCTGTGGAACCGGTCATGGCTGCTGCGGCGAGCCTTGGAGTTATCGATGCACTCCATTCCCACAGAACTTGCAGACTCACATGTAGCCACTAACTTTCACATGCCTCATCTTCAAATATCGAACAGACTGGCACCAGTCATCATGCCCAAGGTGTACGGTACCTTAGTGTCAATCGTCCAGAAGAGGAATGAACGAAAGCTGCCCTACTCACGGCTGGCTGCTTGGCGAAGCTCAACTCGTCACTACCCTACCTACCTTACCTTGCCTGCCTTACCTTACCTTAAGACCATGAATACCTCTCCTTACCTTTACCCGTCTCAGTGATCCGTCCAGACCAGAAACACTCCATCTTACGTCTTGGAAACGCTGTTCAAGTGCTTCTACTTTCAACTTTCTTCACTCTTTTCCTTGCCCTTTCATTGTTCTGTCATTGTTCTGCCTACTTAGCTCTTCGTTCAACCCTTCATTCTGTGCTGCCCACATTGGACTCATTCTTCGCAATGTCAGCGGTGAAGACCGTCTTCCTTGCTCTCCTTGCACTTCTGGCTACCTCCGTGCAATGCTTCGGTTGTGACTCAAGCGTACCTCTGCTGCCATCTTATGATTATATCGTGGTAGGCTGCGGCATCAGCGGTCTGGTGGTCTCGAACCGGCTCTCCGAAGACCTTTCCGTTACCGTCTTGTGTATAGAAGCTGGGATCGCGTGAGTACTCTTCCTCCACTGACGTTACCTCTGCTTCTGATGCTGAACATTCTCAAGCGACCAATACGAAGCAACTGTACAGGACCCCGTCTATGTTGGAGCTGATGTCGGTGGTATCTACGACTGGGACCTCGCCACCGTGCCGCAAACTCAGCTCGACGGTTTTCCACGACCTTTACCGCAAGGTAAAGTCCTGGGTGGTGGGAGCATCCTGAATGCGATGGTCTGGACTCGTGGAGGCAAAGATGACTACGATACCTGGGAAGCTCTCGGCAACCCGGGCTGGGGTTGGAACAGCCTACTGCCATATTTCAAGAAGGTGAAGGATCGTCAGGTCGAGTCGCAAGGCGAGATTGACTGCTTTGACTAACATCAGACTTGCCGACAGAGCGAAACCTATACTCCTGTCTACTCCAAAGATATAGCTCGCCAATATGAAATCAACTACGATCCTTCTGTCCATGGTACCGACGGACCAGTCCACGTGAGCTATCCGAAATACTTCTACAACCAATCTCGTATGTACTCCGATAGCCTTGCATAGGTCTAGGGCTGATCACGTTACGTGAAGGCAACTTCTTCGATGGACTGAACCTACTTGGTATTCCGACTGAATATGACCCTAATGACGGGCAATCCGCGGGCGCCGCTTTCTGTCCTACCAACCTCGATCCCAACAACCAGACGCGCTCGGATGCACGACGCACCTACTACGATCCTTATGTTCATAGGGATAACCTCTACGTCGCCTGTGGATATCACGCCACTCAAGTGCTCATAGAAGGAATCGCAGAGAACGCACAGGCTAGCAAGCAAAGCTCTGGTGGTAGCGGTACTGGTGAGGGACCCGCTTCGCAGTCAGGAGCGCTTTTCGGCACTGGATCCAACGCTCCGCTGTCCATCGAGAACACGACAAGTAGCCACTTTCCGAAGAGATCCGGAGGTCTTCGAGTCACTGGCGTCGAGGTAGGTTCTCTGGGTCGTCTCTGTTCTTCCGCGAATGACTTTCTTTAGTATGCCGCGAATTCGTCAGCGCCTCGGCAGAAAGTGTATGCCACCAGGGAAGTCATAGTCGCAGCTGGAGCGCTGCACTCGCCACAGTTGTTACAGCTCTCGGGTATTGGACCGTCTGTTTTGCTTAAATCATATAACATTACAGTTGCTCTCGATCTACCAGGGGTCGGGAACAATCTTCAAGATCATTGCTTGGTGGGAACCTTCTACCCATGTCAGTTAAGGGAATCTTCGTGTGTCCGGATTGGTGCTGATACTTGTCCGTCCAGACAATAACAACAGCTATGTATCACCGGTGGAGCTATCGACAAATGCAACATACAATGCCGAAGCGGAAACGGAGTACAACACCCACAAAACTGGTAAGCTCACTTGCGGTCGCCTGTGGTCCTATATCTACCGCAACAGTTTATCAAAATCGCCTCTCACGAGATGAATCTTCATGCTTGAGGAACGCATTCGCCATATCACAAGTCAAGGCTAATGGAAGCAGGTCCCTGGACCGCAGGGTCGCCGAATGGCCTAGCGTTTCCCTCTCTGCCACTCATGTGCAATAACTCCGCCAGTATTCTGCAGAACGCCAGTGACCAGAATCCGATTGCGTACCTTCCTCCGGATCTGGACCCAACACTTGTTGCTGGTTATGATGCTCAGAAGAGCTCTCTCGTTCGAAGATTAGCTCAGAAAACCATTGCCGCCTATGAGATCATCAACAACAATGCCGGAAGTCTGACCTTGGCAGTAATGCACCCGTTCTCTCGAGGGAGATGTTACATAAGCTCTGCCGATCCATTTCAGGCTCCGAGTATTGATCCTCGATGGCTGTCCAACCCTGTTGACAAACAAATCTTAATCGAAGCAATGCTTTTTAATCGTCGGATCCTTGCGACTCCTCCGATGGCCTTACTGCAACCTGCACAGTTTGTACCACCCGTTGACGCAGACGAGGCGGCTCTCATTCAAATCATCAATAATGGCATACGCACAGAGTATCATCCGAGTGGAACGTGTGCAATGCTACCTCTTGCGCAAGGCGGAGTTCTAGACTCTCACCTGCGGGTCTGGGGCACTGAGAACCTCAGGGTTGTTGACGCCTCTGTGTTTCCGATGATACCAGCCGCTCATCTACAAGCTGTGGTGTATGCAGTTGCGGAGAAGGTATGACTTATAACTTTGCAAGTTCGATTCGTCTTGACAGGAGTACATAGGCCGCAGACATCATCAAGGCAGACAACCTTGCGGTTCGGCCAAGCTCAGTCCCATCAGCGGCATTGTCAGGTTATCAGCCATTGTCAACAAGCCTGCGAAGTAGCCTTCTAGCATACAGCGAATCCGCAGCGTCGACAGTCCAAAACCCTCCTTCAATCTCATTGCTCGGTGAGGGTATCAGGTCAGTGTCGTCCGGCAGCCAGCTCTTCTCGTCAGCCATGCCGAGCGCAACCACGACTCCAGATCTGCAAGGTAGCCCTTCCGCGTCACCAAACACGATGCCTCCGTCGTTTCTATCGGTTTTTGCTCCTGTTCCAACAGTCTCAGAAAGCCTGCTACCAATCTACCGCTCTACCGCCGAGGCATCACCATTCAGCAAAGCCGTGACAGACTCTTCTTCGAGTTTATCATCTGAGCTCTCAATTGCACCAGAACAGACTCAAGTGATGGTGACTTCATATGTGGTCACAGTAACGGCTATCGAAACAGTGATAACAGTAGGCGGGACTGATATGGGTGCAGCTGGAGGTGCTGGCTCGGGGAGCTCCACTTTGGTCTTGCCATCAGCTGTTGAATCCATCTTGAGTTCCCTGGTCCTTGCCGATTCAACATTTGGTGAGATTGAAGCCCTGAATCTCTCTCTTTCTAATCTATGCCTAACGTTTCCTAGCCGCAACATACACGATGTCGTCGGCATCGCCATTCCCATCATCTAGCAGTACCGCCAGCACGGGCGCGGTAGATCAGCAACAGTGGCTACAAAGTATCGCCTCCTCCTTCATAAATTGGCTGAAAAGTGTTCTTCATATGACTTGAAAGATCGATGGAGTTGGTTCTATCTTACAACTTATTGGCTCCCCTTTGCCGCTTAAATTTAGGACATTTGCTTCGTTATCGGTCCAACACCTGTAGTTGCAGATACAGTATAGAGTAATAGTAATAGAGCAATCAATTGATTTTGGCGAAGAATTGATGGTATAATGTGTGAAGTACCAGAACCATTCCTGCTCGAGTGTAAAGCAGACATTGTGAGTGCTCGCTTGTAGGGTTCTTCTCTACAATCTTCGCTATCGTACAGTATCGATTCTTGGAGATATGTACAAGGAGACCACTGTTGCCGCAAAGAGCCTTCTGACGCAGATATGAAGAGTGACGACGATGTCCCACAGCTTGGGTTTATCACGGACAATCAGACAGCTGAGACGTTTGCGCTGGACAATACCACAGCTTCACACTGTCGGCGCGCTGCACCTCGCCCCGCCTTTTCTTGTAGAGGATTACATCCCACGATATCAGTTACTGTCTTCGATTGATGCAGGGAAGAAGCGCACCGCGGCGTATGCTCATTTACGCAACTGCAACCTCTGCCCTCGACTCTGCGGAGTGAACCGGTATGAGAAGACCGGAGTCTGCCTGATTGGTGCGGAGACGGTGAAGGTCAACGTCATTGCTCCGCACTTTGGTGAGGGTAAGTGTTGCACAGAGGAGAGCATTAACTTGTACCGGTTGCCCGTTTTGGACGACGTTGATGGTACATAGAGCCCTGCATCCAAGGCCACAATGGCTCTGGTGCCGTCTTCTTCTCAGGCTGCAACCTCCGCTGCGTTTTCTGCCAGAACCATGACATTGCCCACCAACGGAACGGCTTCGATCTTACGCCCGAGCAGCTTTCCGAATGGTACATGAAGCTTCAAGAGGTCGGCAACGTTCACAACATCAATCTCATCACGCCAGAGCATGTCGTTCCGCAGGTGGCTCTGTCGATACTGCACGCAAAAGAGCTGGGCTTGCGACTGCCGATCATCTACAACACCTCTTCTTTCGACTCCTTGGAGTCACTACGTTTACTCGACGGGCTGGTAGATATCTACCTCCCAGATTTCAAAGTCTGGAAGAACAGCACGTCGAAGCGGTTACTGAAAGCAGAGAATTACACTGCCACTGCGATGGAAAGCATCAAGGCCATGTACGCCCAGGTCGGAGATCTGTGCTTCACGCCGGACGGGATAGCCAAGAAAGGGGTGCTTGTCAGGCATCTGGTCATGCCCGGGTTGGAGGACGAAGGGCAAGACATTATGAAATGGTTGGCGGACAATATTTCTCGCGACACGTTTGTCAATATCATGGAGCAGTACCATCCAGACGCACATGTGGGTAAACCCAAGCGCGCTTCTGCAGGGCTTCTTTCACAACATTCAGACTCTACCACGCAAAGTGTGAAAACTGGCGCGGCTCCTTCTGGACAGGAGAGAGCCCCGGCAGTACGGTACGAGGAGATCAACCGGCCTGTCAGCCAGCATGAAATATCCAATGTAACCAGAGCAGCTCGGTCTGCAGGGCTCTGGAGGTTCTGTGATGTCCCAGAGCATGGTGGCTTCAATATTTGATATACCCGAATCTCTAGTGCAGTGATTCGAGAAGTAATGTGTTATTGGTGCCAAATTATGAGATTCTTTTTGTGGTGGATTAGAACTCTATGCATAACGCCTGGAAAGTTCTTGATTTGAAGTTTGGCGCAATGCGTCGTCCACTGCTTCCTAGCAGTGACGGTTTCAAGAACAAAGGGACTTTATGTCCACCATTCTCTGTGGTGAAGAACATAAAATTTCACAAGGGCTGTTTATTGTCTGTCTCTTATTGACACTGACACGTGCATCGTCTACCACCTCTCTTTGTTGTCGCCGACGCAATGCCTTTGATTGATTCCGAATAATCAACGCACACTGCGTTCTCGTACCTTCGTGAGCCGCTCATCCAAGCCGCGACGACATGCATGCTTTGACGCTGACTACCAAGCCATTGTGATTGCGGCATTCCGGGCACTTCTTTTGCTTCCATTGCCGTGCTTTGTACTAATTCTCTGTATATGCTGCCGTGTACTCACCAGCTCTATTAGATCTTCGTCTTGACTTCACAATGATCTTACTCCCCCTCATCTTGTGGACGAATCATCAGAACAGGGAAAGCAAGTCATTTTCGTGACTTTACGCTACAACTTTCAGATCAGATCGACAGCGAATCGGAGCAAGAACTCAACGACACGCCATGGCCGGCCTCAAATCATCCGACCGAGCTCCAAGCCGCAGCACGCCAACGAAAGAAACCCCACCTTCAGCTGAGGACACCCTTCCAGCTCTCCCACCGCCAAGCACCACGGACCCGAACCTCACTCCAACCCACCACCATCCCCTCCCAGCAGCGACTCACCCCACCAACAGCATCCCCCACTCCCTCCCACTCCCAGCCCCCCTCCCCCTCCCCTTCCACCCCCTCCACCAAGAACGCTCCTACCTCCTCACCTCCCTCCAGCACGCCGACTCAACCGCCACGCACCTCGTCCGCCACCTCGCCCAAACCCAACTCAAACTCGACCGCCTCCTCTCTCCCAACTACACCCCCTCTAAACGCGGCGCAAAATCAATCTCCCAGCTCAGACGCCAGCTCGCCCAACTGAAGCGACGCCTCAAGGAGGCTGAGAACGAGGAGAAGGTCATCCTGGGCGAGTTGGACGGGTCGTGGGGAAGATCCAGCGCGTCGAGCGGTGGGTTGGTGTTCGTGCGGGGCCGGCGAGCGAGGGGGCGTGGGGAGGGGATTGGAACAGGGTGGCAGATGAGGGGATGGCTGCCTTGATGCTGGGCGTGGGCCCGAGTGCGGGCTTCGAGGTCCATCACTTTCAAGGCGCGACGCGGACCTCTTTTCCGGTGCACGGGCCGCAGCATCAGCTTACCGGCGGCGGTGAAGGAGCGGTGCCGGCACTACCAGGAGCCTACTGGAACCCGCCTTCTCACAATCCCACTTCTCACCCGCCGAACACGAACCCTACCGCTCTCCACATCTACGCGCACGAACCCCTCCAGCACTCCCCCTACCCTCCAATCCTACCTCCGCCACCCGTGATTCTGGAAGAGCATGTCGGCGCGACGGCACCGGTCGCCGAGCTGGACGGCTCTCCTCCACACGCGCAGATGAGGAATTCGACTCACGGCTCCGCTTCGACAACGACGGGTTCGAACACGAACACGGACACGGATGGCACTGACATCATCGCGATCCTGCTCGACCGAGCGGAAACAGGGGGCCGGACCCGCCTGCCGCTTGAGAGGGGAGGGGGGAGGGGGAGACGGAAGAGTTTGCCTGTTCTTGACGAGGGTGAGGGTGTTGATACGGATGGAGAGGGAGAGGGGACTTATATGGGTTATGGATTTGTGAACGGGCACGTCGATGGGGATGTTGGTGCGGGAACGAAGAAGGTGTGGCGGAAGGTCAGAAGTGGGGGGATGAGGGCCTCCTTCTAAGGCACTTTGTTTGTTACGGGGGGTTGGGTGGGGTGGGGTGGGAGCGGGGGAGGTTGGGGATGGGTTGTGGGAAGAGAATGATGGATGGATGGACGGGGACGGGATGGAATGGAATGGAATGGGATAAGGTGTGAGGTACATAGTTACTGCGAGATACCCGCGGTTTTGAAACAGAGAGCGGCGAGAGAGATGGCGAGGTGAAGATGAGCGGTGATCGGATCAGTCGATAAGCGAGATGGGTTGCAAGGATAGGGGGTCAGGGTTCTCAGACCTCGACTGGCCATAGCCAGACGAAGAGGCAGGCCTGGTCTCGTGATGAGATTGCGTCTGTACCCTATAGTATAGGTAGCATAGTAGGAAAGCAACGTCTAGGGGATGATACTGCGACCTACCTGACTCCAGGGAAAGGGAGACTTCTTCGTCATACTGCGCTGTGTATGTAGCCCGTACCCCCTTTGCAGGTGGCCTCTTGTACTATATCGAATTCTTCTCGGATTCTGAGTTTGAACTGTTATACCTTGGTCTTTATGGACGACGATGTACCCATCTGTACCCTATAACTACGCGGAGAGCAGCAGAATGAGGAGGAGGAGGAGGAGAACGGGGTACCCTCAGATTGCCAGCCTCGACCGAAAGCCTGACCATGGAAGACATGATATATAGAAAGTCGAAACTGAACAATGATCTGTACTGTACGTACGTACGTACGTACGGCACTACAGACACTCGAAGTAAGAGCCCCGCTCCCAATCCAGCGTCAACCTGTACGTTATCGAGCAATCGGTGAAGAAGTCAATGATATAGGAGTCAGGGTCTATGGCTCTATCCTTCTCGTCAGTCATGTAGATGACTGGATTTTCCTCGTCCCGAGGATGGAGACCGAAGGCCAGGCCAAGCCATGCCAAGCCAAGTCAAGCCATGGGCATTTTATACAGAACGACGAGATACACCTTCCTCCGACCTCGAACCATCATCCGTGACACGTCTCCCTGTCGTTTCATATTCTATGAACCTGCCGTGGTATAAAATTCCGTTCACGGACGGTTGTACCCAACAGGCTAAGCCAAGCCAGGCCCAAGGTTAGAGAGAAATGAACAGTAGAGGACAGTGGTCGTCTTCATGATAGTTTCATGAGTCTAGATAGGGCAAAGCCAGGCGCTCCGCTGCTATTGAACGCTTCGCTTCGCTTCGCTTCGCTTCACTATGCTACGCCATGCCATTCCAGGCCCAGCCATGCCCTGCCCTGCCAGCCCTGCAAACAATGCCAAGCAAAAAAGGGGGTATCAGTCATCCGTTCCGTCCATAGTCTAGTCGTCCAGCCAGGCGGGAAACCAGCAATCAAACCGTGCCCACACGCGCAACGCCAAATCATCGCTAAACGCAAGCAAGCAAAGCAAAGAACAACCACCACACCACGCCACACCTCCCCTTCCCTTCCCTTCCCGTCCCTTCCGCCGACCGACGCTCACGCATCCTCAACCTCATGCAACCACTTGCGGATCCCCTCCCTCAACGTACTCTCCACCGGCACCGTCCTCGCCGACGCGCTCCTGCTCGTCCAGCCACTACCTCTGATATCCCTCCCGCGCCCACCGCATTCGGCCAACGACCGATCAGCCGTGACGCTCTTGACGACCTGCTCCAACGCACCCAGGACCATGCGCTTGCACTCGCCGCGGGGCACCTCGAGCGTGGGCAGGGAGTCGGCGCCCCCGCCACCACCAGTGTCGCTTTTCTCGCGTCGGCCCGCGCGTACGGAACTCGATCGCGACGAGGCGGCCGAGTGGGCCTTTGAGGACTGGCCGCTCTGCACGAGGACGCGCTCGATGGCGTCGATGAGGGTGCCGTCCATGTCCATGATGGGCTCCTCGACCATTTCCTCTTCGAGACATTCATCGGATGTGCCGAAGCCAGGTGTGAGTTGGTCGGCCGTGTACGGGTTGCTGTACTGTGAGTGGAGAGGAGCGGGTGGTCGGGCTTCGGAGTGCGTCGATGTGGGCGGGACGGGGTGCAGTTTCACTCTCCGTCGCAAGCGGAGGCGCGTGATCGAGAATTTGCTGGTGTCGGCGATGAGCGTCGTGCAGACGTCCACCCACTTCTCCACCGGCCCGCCTTCTGCGTTTGGGGTCGTGGGCGTGGTGTGGGGAGTCGGCTCGGCTTTCATGGAGCGCTTGATGTCGTTCACCAGTTCGGCGTATGAACGGACCGCTTGGAGGGCAAAGTCTTCATGATATCGTTTGAGCCAACCCGCGACGTTGGCCGCGGTTTCCGGCTCTGCGCGGGAAGGTGAGCAAGCCGATGCATAACCATCTAGACTGCTACATGGCGTGTGTTGTGTTTTGCTGGGAGAACTCATGTGTGATCCAAACGAAGAGGATAGAGCTCTGGGTATTGGAAGGTCGATATTGACGACACCATCATTCTCATCCACCGACATATTCAAAGGTGACTCGCAGAGTCTCGGCCGTTCGGGGATAGCCTTGGCTGCAGCTGGACTCGAATCACCGAAGCTATCCCGGCCTTGGTCAGGAGATGGCTGCACCGTGGATGGACTCCGGGTACTTCTGTCTTCAAGATCCTCAGGATACAATTCCTCATCGTCACCGATATGGCTAGCTTCGTCTGCCATCCTAGCAAGCTTGCTCTTATACGGAGATTGAGCGACATGGTTAGGTGCAACGCCTGATATTCCAAGGCCTTCCTGAGACAAAGCCAGGAAGTCACTGTCGTCAGTCGATGACTCCCTTCTGTTACTCCAAAATCCACTGATCAGGCTTCCCCATCGGCTCGCTGACTGTGAATCTGTGCTGTTGTTGCTGACATTGGTACTGTCACTCTTATTCAGTGTCTGCCGTAGAGTCACAGACGCAACGCTTTCACTACTGGTCGGCCTCTGTTCCTCGTTCCCGTGGCGGGTAAAATGAGCAATGGGAACAGTCTTGTTAGGCGTTGCTGTGGCGGTAGTGGCACTGCTGTTTTTCCGTGTTGACGTACCGTTAGCTGAGATCGGTATGTTTGTCACGTTGATGGATCGAGAATCAGATTGACGTCTCGAGTGTCCACCGGGTACCGGACTGAGCGGATCTACGTCCGGGACTTTACCCATCGTAGTGTCGTGACATGAAAAGCTAGTGACCCTTTTATGGCTGCGTGGATCCCCAGCATGAGATCGATTCCCCCTTCCTCGTTTGTTGATCGTCCTGCGCAGGGACTCCTGTCTGAGAAGTGGGATCCCAGATGGTGGTGACTGAGAGTACGATCTAACGGAAGTAGAAGTATCCGGTCGTTGTGGTGACGAGGCTCCGAAGGGGGGATTCTTGGCGGCCAAGAATGCAGAAAGAAGAAATATCAATCGTCTGGCAGCCATTTTGTCAGAGCAAACGATAACCGTACGACTAGGTATTGCAACCGGCTCGGACTGCTGCGCCAGCTGTTGCTGGAAATGCCGGCGTTTGTACCAACTCGGCCCGAGCGAGTTTAACCACCCGGTATGATTGCCGAGGAATGCCGTGAGCAGATTGAAGAAGAAGAAATTCTGTTCCTTCCCTCCAGCCCATCTCCCGACCCACCGAGCCTCTTCCCGCCAGACACCCCATCGTCCCTGTCCAGTAACTACTCTTGGGATCCTCAAACCAAAAGCGATCCGTACGACCACCAGTTTGGCTTCATTTTGGATGTGTTCAATTCCCATCAAGGCATCAGTTTGCAATCGAAGACTCCGTTGGTTCGTCCCCTGTGGCTTGAATTTTAGGACTGGCTTGGGTTCTGCACCCGGAGCAGTAGGCTCGGGCTCCACAAGCGGGACAGGTGGCGGTGGGGCAGTATCTCTCTCTATTTTGAGCAGAGCTAGGATTTTCTCGCTTGCAACCGACTGAAGGTACGAGAGAGTCCGCGTGATAACATCCCAATGTCGAACAATGTGATCCAAACGACCATCAACCTCAGAGGGAATCCCTCCAGTCGATGCAAATGGATCAGACTCAAGGGAGGGCCAGCCGGAGCGGTTTTCCAAGCGCGATGACGGAGCCAACATTCCACGGTGAACATGAGGGAGCTGGAGGACGATCGAAACGCCATACATTGGTGTCTTGATCTGCTTCGCCTTCTTAGGCTTGGGCTGTCCGCCGCCGGCAATCTCGGGAAACGGATACCCACTTGCGTTGGAGGTCTTCTCCCCGTTCGTATCATGCTCTTGGTTAGTCTCGGATTGTGAGTTTGACTGTGGTAGGTTTACAGAGAACATCCTCGTTATGAGTATAGTAGCCTTTTCTTTGGTCTTGTTGGTATTATTTGAGGCCGATGACGACGGACGTCTGCTGTGGTTTCGAGAGCTGCTTGCCGTACCCGACCGCGTTTGCTGACTCCGATTCGGTCCGTCCAGCCGTGCTGAAGGGCCATAGCAACGCTCCAGGCTAGCATTCGAAAACGTGCCGCTCATTTCTGACCCATTATCAGAAGGTAGGATATGAAGCTTGGTGCTCGGTCCCTTGTAGCTGAAGACCGTGACGCCGAACATGCAATCCACCAAGCTCCTCTGCTCGTCCTCTGCTTCGCTGGCAAGGCGATTCTGTAGACTTTCGTAGTCATTGAGCGGTAAAGCTGCAGGTTTCCCTCGAAGGCTTGACCGTAGAATTGCCCCTTCCGAACTTTTGGAGCCTATATGAGCCGGAGCTTCCGTGGCTTGTGCATTTCGCAGGGCCAACGGCGATCTGAGCGATGTAGAGTCCCTATGTATCCCGTGCCGACGTGGACCGAGCGTAGGAGTTTGGGTTTCCCGCGCTGCTGTAGTAGACTGTGTGGTAGCTTGCAAGCTATCGTTCCTGTTCCTCCCCCCAGCCGCTTGGTCGACGACAGATTTCGGAGGTGGTGGTCTTGCTGGAGGAGGCTTCGAGTCGAACAGAACCATAGACTGGTCGAGACTTCCCATGGCATCTTGCGCGATGATCACCCTCAGGTCTTGTGAACTCTGAATATCCCATTCTCCCTGGTGATCGAAAGTCCTTGCCGCGGCGGCCGTCGTTGGGGAAGCACTGGTGTGAAGTGGATAGGCGTAATTCTGGGACTGCTGGAGCAAACTCGCGTCCGGAAAGAGAAGGTTGTGCGTATGCGCTTCTTCAGTCACGGAGTGAAGTGAGCCATGCGATCGTGTGGAGGAAGGGTTCTGGCCAAGAGAGGAGGCTGCTGTATGTAAGAGTCGCCCAAGCATCTTCACCACTCGACGTGGGCCGTGTCAATAAGCCGGCAACTGTGAGCCTGAACCGGGGAACTTTTACGTTCCTCCTGAGCTCTGCGCGTCCTCAGAAGGAGGTGCGCCGGCGCAATGCCTGCGTGGACCCTTGGGCCATTTCGCACAATAGTCTTGGAAAGTGTTTCACACGCGAGTGGACCGGAAGTAGCGTGAGGCGTGAACGGCGTGGATGGCTTGAGGCGCCACGATAAAAGTGCCGGGAGGTTGAGCGATGGCGCAAAAGTAGTAAGCAAGATCTCGGCCTTAGATCACACTAACTGTTAAACGCTTCCCTTCTCCACGGAGTAAACGACGAACGAGGCGAGGCGGAGGACAGGGGGACATGAAAGTAAGGTAATAATGCGAAGATTGAGGCAAGGGCGAGAGTGAAAGTGAATTGGATGTTGTTGTGAATGGAAATGGCGGTGAGGTGCAACGTCACATCCCGAAAAAAGCCCGCTTCTGAGTTGAATAAAAATAACAAACAGAAGACGGGTGGTCCATGGCTCTCAGGAGGATTGTGGATGAGGTTATATATAAAGGTATACAGTAATGGCCCAAGTCAAGGAGATTGATTGCTTTACCATGATCGCATCTATCTCTCGCTGCGGCTTCATCTTCATCTTAGCTGTCATCCTTCCTTCTCTCCTTCTCTTCCTAGGTAGATAGCCGTATGTTACGATATGGGCGTTTGTAAAGGATTTCTTTTGGCGACAGCACTGAAGCACATCCACATCCACATCCACATCCACAACCACACGTCGGCTGTACAGAAACACGCGTGGGGATGAAGAAAATAGGAAGAGAAAAGTTACAGCTTGAGATGCAGAAAGCAAGATCTCTAATATTACTGATCGTACATGGGTTCACGCGCCTGTCAGTCGAGTTTCTCAGACCTTTCCTACCTCGCCTTGTCGTGCATAGCATACGGTACCTGATAGATTACCTTAAGTTACACACCCATCGGTACAGATACAGATATAGGAATTAGGAGTGTGGAGTGGTGGCTGACAACTACATCTACAATACTCATAATTCGTAACCTGTGCTGTAAGGTAGCTGTTCTCCTTCTAAGCCACACTGTACGATGCTGAAGCATTGGTGATCTCTACCCGCTGGCTTAGTTGTGTCGGAGGATTCGAGGGTTAACTGCCGACTAACGTATCATGTTCGCAATGCAACCCCATGTTCTGCACTTACACGAACCTGTACAGTAGCACGCGACACCGGCTTCAGCATTATTCTTACGATGTATGTGCAGATGTCGTCGCTGTCCTGCAGCCGTCAACCTGTTTCAAGTAGATGATTCGAAAAGCATGATAAAGTGCGCCGAACTATAGTACATCTGCGCCTTGCGTCTTGGGTATCAATCTAACAGAACGCCATATGCGACACGCGCTGTGGAGCCGGGCCTTCGGTTAGCTTCATCATCATGAAATCGACCGCGCCCACGCCCACGCCTAGCGCATATGGTGAAGAAGAAAACATGTTTCAGACCGGACGTCAAACATGTCGAACGAACAGGGTCGACCTTTCGGCGGCTCTGGTAAAGAGAGAGACTGCCCCATGGCTTTTCTGACTCATATCCGCCCTAGGGCTTTCGTTACCCGCCATCCTGCTTGGGGGCAGTGTCGGCTATGGCTTCGACTTGCTGCGACAGTGAAGCTCCGCGGATGTTCAAACTTGGAGGCAGACCGATGGAGGGGATGGTCGTGTCCAGGAAAGGCGTGTTGGGACCCGGTGACACGGACTTGGTCAGCACTTCGTCGTAGAACCTCTGTAGCGTGCCGGCGTCAGAGCAGAAACGTTCAAAGTCGACTTGGATCTTTTCCGGCGTCGTGTACCCGCTGGATATCTCGGAGTGCGCGAGTGCACCGCCGAGGACGTCCGGAGTGGCACGGATCAAAGGTGATGAGAATGGGGATAGACGGTCGATGGCCGCAGGGCCCGGCCCAGGACCGGCACGCCGGCCGTAATCGGTCTTCTCGTTCTTCGCCGTGTCTTTCGTGGCCGCGCTGCGGGTGTTGTAGAGCCTGTTTGCCAGGAGGAGGAAGTCCCCCTTATCCGTGATCTGGGCCAGTAGAACGCCGGACCGGTGAATATACTGCGGGAAGCGGTAGTCAGGCTTACCCCATGAGTAGTGGACGTTGACATCCTCGGGGAAATCTTTGGCGGCTTCTAGATCGAGGACGAAGTTGAATCTCTTCATGATGGCCTTTTGGTACACGTGACGGTCTTTCCTCCCCTGTGTCGAGAAGGAAGTTGCATCAAAGTAAGCCTGAGGTTGGTTCTCTGGTGGTTGAGCCGCTAGCTTGACCGTGTACGGAGCTCGAAACGGATGCGTGTCGCTGATGGACGACGCCTCCCCGATAGGAACCTCGACCAAGCGCAATCCATATTTCTCGGCGGTCGTGGCCCAAGACACGATCGCATCTTCAATTAGTTTCGATGTGACAGTCATCCAGTCGATACGAATATGGTAGCAGTTGTCGGGATTATGCAGGCGATCGTAATGGAGGTTGATGAATTCCGGACGATAAGACTTCTTTCTGTGGTCAACACCATAGCGCATCACCTTGCTCAGGGCAACTTCTAATATCTTTGGCGGTACGACCGTCGGCGTTGCTATGTCATGTACGGATTGACCATCCTCGACTCTTGAGGTGGAGCCAGGACGATCGGGGTTGGGTGAATATTTGGGTATAGTCTCAGACATGGGCGTTGATGGTACCGACTTCTCCGCCTCCTTCCTTGTACCGAACCAACCACTCCGAGACTCCGGACGAGGGTTGCGATATTCGCTCGCTATCTGGTAGAAGAAATTGCCGTCTCGGAAATTGTGCCTCTTCTCCACATGCTGAAACAACCCATTCTTCATGAGATTGTTCCCGAGCTCTACTGCTTCCTCCCGTGTATCAACGTCTCGAAAGTTCTGCAAGAGCCACGAAGTCAAGTCAAACCCGATGAAGCAGTTGTAGTGAAGCCGCCAATGCCATCGCCGGTCCATCATACGGACGCCTTTCTCACCCTGGATCGTTTGTGCCAAAGTCGACAAGTTTACAGTAGATCGCTGGAACAGGTCCGAATCCGGCAGTAGTTGGGTGGATTTCGGCCCCGTTTCTCCTTCTGCTAACAATGAGCTGTCGAGCTCTGCTGCCACCACTACGGAAGGGTTTCGCGTCTGGTACATGATATCCAAGGGGTTTGTGTCTTTGCGCTTCCTCGCCGGAGCCGGAAAGCGACGCTCCTGGGGAGGTACGTAGCGGTAGCGTTGCCACATCTGCGTAAGCTTGCGTATCCCTTCTAGTCTGATTTCTTCTTCATTGTCCTCGTTGAGAGACTGCAAAGGTCTACGAACAGTGGACGATGGCTCAACCGGAATAAGGACAAAACGTGCGCGCCAGAAGCGGAGCTGATCGGTGAACTCTTCCTTGTAGCCGGCGATGAAGTTATCCACATAGTTCCAATTATCTTCTTCTTTGACAGGGTGGAATACTATGTCACGATCGGTATAGTCCTCTGCCAAGATAGTTCGAATAGCAGGTTTGTACGGTAACGGGGAGGTGCCAACCTCAGACGATACACCCACAATGTTCGCTTTACGGATATATCGTTTGATCTCCACTTCATTGCCGTCTGTGCACAGGATTTGGTGTATTGTGCTGCCTTTCGCTAGATAGACATTCGTGGCATCTTCTCTTATGAAATTGTCACTGAGGACATGCCCGGACTGGGGGGCAGACTGCCCTATCACTTGAGCAACATTTGCTCCTACCAAGATCTGGAAGCCGCGTGACAGACGAAAGGCTACAAGCTCACGAAGACATCCTTCCATTGATTTTGGTACTTCTGCCAGCTCGTCATCGTCATTTCGAGCGATCCAATACGGGCTCTCTTGATAATTCGATGCGAGCTCGTCCCCGCTAGGAAAACATTCCGTAGTCAAGGGCATCGCTGCCGGGGAGCAGAGAGATTTCCACCTCACCTCTGAGGTCCTAAGACGACGTGGAAACACATGCTGCCACCGTCCAAGGTGTGCTGCGAGATTAATATCCTCCCTGCCCGGATTGGATGGATTCAAGATTGTAAGCCATGGCGAATGAGCACGAGTATGCAACAAGCTCGACGTCAACGGCTCTACCGACCCATTGATGATCTTTGTTGAGACCCGCTGTGGACCAGTAGTCTCGCTGGTTACACCGGCATATGAAGCGTCTAACTCTTCCGCCTGGTGCTTCGCCAATTCAGAGGCCGAAATCATGTCTGTTTGCTGTTTAGCTGTTGACCCTTGCGCTGTTAAACGCTGCCTCATTGCGACTTTGATTGCGATGGGACGAGAAGGTTGCGTATCTGCCGCATCACTCGTGACAGTCTTTGGTATTGATGAACTCGTGCTACCACTGTCCGAGCCATTCCTGGTGCTGGCGACACTTGCCTGCTCCAGAGGGGTGGTTGTAGTCTGTGAGGAAAGCGCCACGCTTGCGCTTGGAGTAGACGAAGCGGTAAGGAAGCCACGCGCAACTGATAGCCTCGACCTGGCGTACTCTGATGTTATCCCAGTACTTGCGGTGGCCTTTGGAGCTATAGTTCCAATTCCCCGAAATCCAAAACTTATTTGGCGTGATAATCTCCTAGGCCCCGCCATCGGAGGCTTCAGCGTAGCTGCGGATTTGCCGGCGCTGCTCTTCCGGCTGGGCGCTTGCTCTGCGCTTCTTTCCCTTCCCTTCATTTTCTGATCCAAGTAAGCTGCACTTGATGGGAGGGCCGATCCCCTTAACGTGCCGTCAGGGTCCTCAATCGATGTTCCCAAAACATACGTACCGTCGCGCGTACGGCTTCGAGCTAGGTTCCGATCGTCTCTCCGGTTCCTGAAGGCCGGCTGTATTTCCGCTTCCTGTTTCCGAATCCGAGGGTGAAATACTGCCTCGTCATATTTCTCCATCCATTGCAGAGCATCCTTTGTAGATTGTGATAGCTGTTTGCTCTTCGTAGAACATCGCTCCGTTGAATTTAAGGCCAGCTTGAATTGCTCTAGCTCCAGGTACGGGTTTAACAGGTGCTTAGGATAACTCAGATACTCATGAAGATAAGGAATTGAGATGTTGGTCATCTCATTCTCCATAACTCCCATCATCTGAAGCTCATACATGCGAACTCGTGGTTCAAAGGTACCATCAAGTCCCAAGCGAGAATGAAATCCTTTCAAATTGTTGCGCCGGTCGGAATATCCGTGTTCTTGTGCGGTCCAAAAAGAGACGTCGATCCAGTGTGGAATGGCGTAGTTCCATCTCTCCCCGACTGCAGTCGGCTCCGATGGATTGTAGACAGAAGATGGTGTGAAGCCAGAAGGTGGAGTCGGAGATGGTAATATTGCTGGGATGCCGTTGCAGTAACTGTTGTAAGCAGGATTTGTTACATGTGGTGCACCATTGTCGCTCGTCGCAACTTTGGCTGAAGACACCTTTGGCTCAGAGACCTTCACCCGTTGTCTATGTCTGAATAACGGCACAGAGTGAAGAGGCATTGGACACAGACAGACTAAATCTATCCCAACACCGTTGCCAGTAACTGTCTCCGTGGCCAGGGCGAGCAGGTTATGGTCGACCTCGAAAACGCCAGTCCCTGGTGTAACAACAACAACAGAGACACCCGTTCGCACAAGGTCTCGATCGATGTGGTCATACAAGAACTGTGAGCATGCCAGCGTGATGGCTTCAAGGATATTACCCCGAACCGCTACAGAAGGACTGCCGGTAATGACCCTTTCTGACCTTTCAAGACTTGCCTGTTGTGTCTTCTCGACGGCAGACGCTGGATCAGCCCTTGCCGGTGCACGGACAACCGAGACATCTCTGAGAAAGACCTTGAATTCTTTTTTCAGCTGCAACAATATCGAAGTCCATTGTCCGCTTGCCATATCACTCACGACCACACGATAGTAATCTTTGGAAGAGGGAGCTTTGTGATGGTCTTGCAATCTGGAGCTGTTAGTGCCCAGCGGCGACCTGAGCATTGCGGTCGCTACGTCGCTGTCGTACTCCATCCGCGTGAACAGAACGATACTTACAAGATGTCGTGCACCTATGTCTTCCCAACGTTTGAAAAGCTCGGGAAGAAAACCATTGATGACTTTGTTAAACATAATCTCCCCGGTACCCTGCGCGTCGAAATCCCACATTTCCTTTGACATTTGAATGAAGATGATATAGCGTGCTGACTCGCTCCTGAAAATAGGTTTGGTAGAGGCCGAGAAGTATGCTGACCGTACTCTTCGACCTTGAACGAATATATCCTTGACCGATGCCTTGATAGTTCCCATGAACATGATCTTCTGGCCTCTATAAACCGACTTGTTGGCAAGTTCTGAGACCGCTAGCCTCCACATGTCGGCACGCGCCAAGTACTCATCTCTGAAAGACAGTTCCACGTGGGACGCTGTATACTCCGCTCTATTAACCTACAACAGCCGGGGACATCAGTGCTCCATTAAGATCGAATGGGATGCCACACAGTAGTCATATACCTTTGCCACCATAACCGACGTACGGGTTTTGAAGCCAAACACGCTCGCTATGTAAGAAGAAATCGAAATCTGCGGCCATTATCAATCAGCATGGGTTGATTGTTGGGGGACTAAACACCTCAGTCGTAATTAAGGTGTGCTGACTTGAAGATTGGGGTACTTCTGCTTTAGCTCAGGGCTCAAATCTTTGACCACAAACACGTATGATCTTTGGCGCTCCGACACCCCTCTGCCTTGTTCCTGCAATGTCGAAGCCTCGTCCGGTACCGTCCTTCGGCCAGTATGCTGTCCATCGACTGCCGATACTTCCGCCACGAAATGATTCACTCCGTCCTCGCCAGCTCGTCTACTTTCTGCACCATTGGTGGTGTTCCCGATCCCAGTGCTAGCTGCAGACTCCTCCTCCGCAGAACTTTTCTTCAATGAGGCAACCTCAACCAGATCCCCTGGTCTGACAGCATCTTTAGGGAAGACAGCCAAGTCCAACAGTACATCCTCGAGTGACAGATTCTCATCATGAACCCATAAGGAGCATGTTATCCCCACCCGTTGGGTTGTCCCGTCTTCCGTGACTAATGGGTTGCTGGTCAGCTGCATTGCCTTCTTGCCAAGAGCGTCCTCAGTCCTAGAGCCAGCTGGGAGATTTTGTTAGGAGGCGTTACCGGTGTCCATACTTGAATAATCGGAGAGCGGCATAGAATCCGGAACGGATTCCCGAGCTGCTCTCCCCGGTATCAGAAGACATGAGTGAGGTCTTGGACTCAGGAGCTGCTGGATATAGTTGGCATTGTTGTGTATGTGACCGCGCCTAAGGTAAGGTAAGGTACGGTAGGTTACCCAATAAGGCGGGATTAGTCATACACGAAGGCGGCATTTCCTTTACTTCCTGTCGTACAGTAAGGTACGGGTACCGGCACCGTAGTAAAATTATTATTCACTCTTGTCTCACCGTCCTGGAAGTTCCAGATGCCAAGCACGCCAGCGCAGCAAGCTCAAGTGCCAAGAGAATACCAAGACAGCCAAGAGAATACCAAGAGAACCAAGAGAATACCAAGAGAATACCAAGACTTTCCAGCCATGTCAGTTCCTGTTTGCGACACCTTTCATTGCTTTGACAATCTCCGCATCCCTTATAACTTGACATCGTCATCTCCGTTTTCATCTCCATTTCCATCTCCTCCCGTACATTCCCAAGTTTCCTGACGTACTTGTACTTTCTCCGACTGCTTCGACTACCTTACGAGACACTCTTCCCGCAGCTAAAGTTAAAGCTCGTGTGAGTGATCCTGCAAAGCCGCCTAATGGCTGGGGCTGTGCAAGTGTGGCGCTGTGGCTGACTTACTACAATTAGTAGACTACGACCTCATCTACCAAGAGTAAAGGGGGTATAATGCTTTGAAAAAAAAGATTTATCCAGCGGTGGAAACAAAGCTCGCTCACTGCTACGACTTTCGGCCCCATTGCTCCAAACCGAGTGGAGATTGATCCCACGACAATCGCCGTTTCGTTTACGCCCCATTGTAGGATCTTCTCGTCCTTCGCTATGCTACGATAGATATGCTAACGCAATCAGGTTATACGGTGGATTCAAGTCCGGCTCAATTCGACCTGTGTAGTCGTCCCGTGGACTTGACAAACTATCGGAAGAATGCGTACGTTTTTTATTCGATAATGAGCCCAATTTCTCTGAATGAATAGATTCTCCGTCATCGGTGGTGCCACACCTTCTTCATGTAGCTTACAGGTTTAACAGATCGATACCGCTCTGCCGCTAGGCACGCAGCTTGGTATGGCGAGCCACCTACTTGGAATCCGTTCCGGAAGATTCGATCAAGGAGTCAATATCAAACTCGCCTGGATGAGGAGGTCGGCATGCGTAGGGACGTCGGTCACTCGGAAACCTGTCTTACACCGACAATGGAGACTGATCGGATGAAGCAAACGGAGGCGAATTACCCTAGTCCGGTACATGCAAGTACCATGCTCCCAGGCTCAGCAGGCACGACTGGACCATCTTTTCGTTCAGGGCTGGATCACCCGAGTCAAGATTTTACGCCCGGAACAAGTGAGACCGTTAGGGCTGACGACTCTGGCAATAACAACCATCCAAGAAAGCGGAGAAAGGGACTCTTGGCAAGATTTGGCAAGAAAACCGAGGAGGACGAAGGAGAGCAGGGAACAAGGTCCGATCTGAAGAAGAACAAACAGAAATTCACGTTCGTTGGGCAGCTGAAGGCAACGTTACTGAACTCTTGGATCAATGTCCTGCTTGTGGCTGTTCCAGTCGGGATTGCGCTCAACTACGTGCACGTCAATCCAGTGATTATCTTCGTGGTCAATTTCATTGCGATCATACCCCTGGCAGCCCTTCTTAGCTACGCGACCGAAGAGATTGCGTTGCGTACCGGAGAGACCATCGGCGGTCTTCTGAATGCATCTTTCGGGTCAGTATGGATCCATCCGTGCATGCTACTCGTGATGTTAACAGATTAACACAGCAATGCGGTCGAGCTCATAGTCTCTATCATCGCTCTTCTTCAAAAGCAATATCTAATCGTCCAGACATCGTTGATTGGAAGTATGCTGTCCAATCTGCTACTGGTCATGGGAATGTGCTTCTTCTTTGGCGGTTTGAATCGTGTTGAGCAGTTCTTCAACGTGACGGTCGCGCAAACAGCTTCAAGCCTGTTGGCGCTGGCCGTCGGCAGTTTGATCATTCCCACGGCGTTTCACTCGTGGTCAAACGGTAAGCTTTCAAATTTCAACACTGCCAGGCCCACACTTACCATTCGCTTTTCGTATAGCCGGGAACAGCGGGGTCACTGAATTGTCCCGAGGCACTGCAATACTCCTGTTGCTCGTGTATGGGGCATATCTTTTCTTCCAACTCAAGACACACAGAGATATGTACAACGAGCCCAGTCAAAAGGTCGAGAAGAGGCGGACAAAGGTCGAAGATGGTGCTGCGAAGAAAGGCATCGCGCAAATAGGTGCCGGCCTCTCGGCTACGATGGGAGGACAAGGCGCCCAAGAAAGCCCAGTACACAAACCCGACGAACCCGACGATGCCGAGGAACCACAACTGAGTCTCTGGGTCGCTATCTTTACGCTCGGTGCTTCGACCGCTTTAGTCGCCATCTGCGCGGAATTTATGGTCAACAGTATCGACGCGTTGACCGCTCCTCCAAGTAAAATTTCTAAAACTTTTGTTGGTCTAATCCTGTTACCTATCGTTGGGAACGCTGCGGAGCACGCAACGGCAGTCACTGTCGCTTGCAAAGACAAAATGGACCTGGCCATTGGCGTCGCGGTAGGGTCTAGTATGCAGATCGCTCTTCTGGTCCTACCTTTTGCCGTCGTCCTCGGGTGGATCTTGCACATCGATCAGATGACCCTCAACTTTGATGGTTTCCAGATTGCCATTCTATTCGTTGCAGTGTTACTAGGTAAGTCGGAAGGGTCCGTGGAGCATATTGGAAGTATTTAAGCTAAGGCTTGGCCAGTAAACTACCTGATCCAAGATGGAAAATCACATTGGTTGGTATTCCGTCAGAGACCGGGCTCGATGTGTTGCTGATGGGTCACTTAGGCTCGAAGGCATACTGCTACAAACTTTATATTTGATTATCGCTATCGCTGCATGGTATGATATAACATCGCTTTTAGCAATACGACAACTGACACACTTAAGGTTCTATCCTGCCTCCGGCCCGGTTGCATGACGGGACACCGGTCTCCATCTAAAGAGACAGGCGAATCTGCTTCATACAGCGACATGGATCCTTGGCTCATATGTCTCGAACGGCGCCCTCCTATCCTTGACTTGGCCAGATCATCTACGACTGCCATAACGAATCTTCTTGATCTTGATCTTAGATACCCGCTCCTGAAGCTCTGGTTGTGTAGGCATTCGGACACACCTAAAGTGGAGCTTCTCAGAACCTCAATGCCACTGTTCTGGGCGTTCATTGAAAAGACGGAATGGAGTTGTCCAATTCGCGCCATTTCATACTTGCCGATCATATCCCCCAACAGCTCGTCTACTTGAATAACAAAATCTGTACACTAGAAGCTTTCCTTTCGTAGTAGCACTGCTTAGAGTATCTTCCAAGGCGGTAGTTCGTGTATAACTACTCTGGGTCTTCGCAGCTTTAAAGTAACCCAATTTGCGCTTGCGGACTGTGTAAGTTAGCGTCCGTAGAGACCACGTATCCACGTTGTGTACATGCTTCTGCACTGGCGAATGAGCCTACAATTAATTACAGGGTATCTATGTCAGGAAGTGCAACACCGAGTTGTGAGAGCTGGTCTTCGAGATGAATCGCGCAGCAAGAGGCGATTCAGGTTCGTCACACGACTTGGTGATAACGTTCCATCAGCAACACCACCGGCATCACTATCGGTCCAAGCTTGCCTTACTGTCCACGACGCCATCCACAATTCTTTGATAACCTAGGGCCTCAAGCAGATGAAACCTGTACAGAGAATCTTCTATCACTTGGAGGAACGCCAGTGCATATAAGCCTAAAATTGTCACCTGACTGTCGTTTTCCTCGACGCCGAGGGAACTTGCCATCCTACCGTCTTGCGGACCTCGACCTTGGGGCCCAATGTCAGACAGAACCTCGGAAACGTTTCTGGGGTGTCGTGACAATAATGATGTCGAATTTTCCTTGTGCAAAATATACTATTCCATGGCCGTGCATGTCGCATTGTTATGCAATTCTGGAAGGCTTATTTTGCCGCCTAACCCACCGCCAAACTAGATCAACTGGTGCTGCTCCTTTAACAGGAATCACATACCGATGAAAACTCGTTGAACGAGCAGCTCCAGAGTCCCACTGGGGCCCACCGTGACCGTGGTGTTGTCCAGAGGAAAGATATCCAGGGCCTGTGTCGTTGTCTGGCTCTGCTGAAGGAGCATATCACACAACGTCCCTTGACGCCCTCCATGGTCGCACTGGTCGCTCAACTGGTGACGGTTAACCCTTCGTGCAGTCTTCCGCTGGATCTGGCTGTCATCTTCTTCAAGATGATCTCGGGCCGCATGTGGCGTGTTTCTGGCTCTCTGAGTTCAGTTGGGGTTGTCGTTCACTCTCCTCTCCTTGGGTATAATCCTCTCGGTTATCTCACCTTCCTCAGCATCTCCTGGAGCTTCATCCGCAGCGCGCTGACGAGGATTTCATCCTCGGCAGTGAGCTGATCAACGAGGTGTGCCGCGTCTTGGATGGACACAGTGTTCTTAGAAGGAGGGCTATAACGAATGATTGAGCGAGTCAAGATATCATTTCAACAGTACAAGATTCTGGTCGACCCTGGGTTGTCAGCCAATCGATCTTATATCTAGTTGCTCTTGTGGTCAAGTCCAGCTGCTGAGATACTCAACAGACGAGACTGCTTCACAGCGACGCAGATTCAGTGCTTAGAAAGCTTCTATTCTGTTTCTAGTGCAAGCTTTCTTACCCTCTTCATATCTAGCTTTCAAGGACACCTACGTTTGTAAATACTTACGTCTCTCACTTTCTCCTCTTCTCCCTTCCCCACAAGTGGACCTTTCTTTACCCTGGAAATATTCGTTGGCCGGCAGGCGGACATAGGGTCAGCCTTTTCAGTGAAGTCATTTTATCCTATCTACCCTACAACATCGGCCAAACTTCTTCCTCTGCTGTTCCGCACACTAGCATCTACACGCTTTCCATACCTGTCTCGCTCATGAGAGTTACTCACTTATTCATCTCTCATTACATCCTCCATCATAACTGCTGGTGGTCTCTTCAGGTACGTATATCACAGAATCGTTTGGATTTCGTGAATAACCTGGGCGGACGTCTCATCAGGCCTGACCCCCTCACCTTTACCACACGGGGACCTTCACGAGACATCACGCGGCCAGTGCCCTAAATACTACGAAAGACACTTCAATCCTCGCATGCGGAACCTCTGGCTTCCACCCAACGGCATATATCATTTCACTCTAGACCCGATTCATAGTCACCTTCAGTCTCGCTTTTGTTGCATCAAGGGGCAGTTCTTTACTCTCTTAAGTTTGAGCAACTTCGCTCCCTGACCCTCAAACACGCACTGCTCCTGAAGGTACGATATCCCGACATAGGTATTCTTCATATGCAGGACAGTAACTCGTTTCCATCTTGTACTCATTACCTTATTGTTGCTGGTCTCTCGTACAGTCGTGCTGCTTACTCCTCATTCGTCTTTCAGTTTAGTGCACCAGCTTTCCATCATCATACAAGCTTGTCTCCTCACAGCTTGGGTTTGCTGCATCAATCAAACTTTGGTCTGACGTTAGACCTTTTGGAGGCCGTTCTTCTAAATCTCAGTCTTTTTCTACGGACCTTATACCTTCAGCTTTCCTCCCCTCACCGGCTTGGGAATGTAAGCTTTCACCTGGTGTCTACTGGTCTCGCTCTCGAGAGGTTATATTGCACTTTCTCCGCGACAACATCACTGAGTCCCTTACCTCGTAGCGTTCCCAATGTCGATTTGGTCTTGGCGGGCCTTTAATCTAGCAGGATAGTCAACTTCTTTTCGATCAACTTCACTTGGACCACCACATCTATTACTGTTCCTCCGGTGTCTTGGGTTACTCATCTGTGAAGGCTAACATTGAGTATCAGATTCTCTTCATCGAACGTCAACCCCTTTTTCCTCAGCCCGCTGATAGTATATCTATCTACATCATGTCTCCTGAAAGAGACTCTCCCGAGGCAGACTACGACGCGAGTAGCAGTGCTTCTCAAGCTGGCGCGCTTGAGGACGATCTGGATACCCAGATAGAGGACAGCAACGAAATGGATAATGAAATCGACGTCTATGACCCTTACTCAATGCTGGAGGAAGCTCCGCCGGCACCTACGACGAACTATCCAAAGCTGTCTAACTATCGAGCGCCCCGCGTTAGTGAAGACCGCGACGAAAGAGTCCGGCATAGTCCCCTGCAGAAGAAGCGTACCGAGTCTCCACAGACTTCCCAAGGGCCAAGTCCAACACAGCGCTCACGGGAATCCACACGTCCTTTCAAGGCCACATCTCCTGCTGCAATAGACTCTCTAGGATCTGGTGTGCAGCAAGAAGGCTTACAGAACTTCACTCACGCACACTTCGCCATGACTAATGGTAGCCGGTCTCCAGTAATTAAGATGGAAGAGCAGGATGAAGATGTGTGTTTCATAAAAAGCAACCCTCTAGCAGAAGCCATCATCATATCAGACGACGAAGACATGGTCGAACCAATATCCGGCAATCGAATCATAGTCATTGACCCCGTTCAGGATCCATCAAGTGACCAGAAGGGAAGTCATTTATCCTATCGGACAGAGTTCGTCAACATGGGCAACAGCATCTTGCGTACCCGAACAACGCAGCGAAAACCTACCAAAGCGCAGATAGAGACAATGAAGCAAGCGCAACAGATGCTTGCTAAGCAGTTCAACCCTAAATCCATGACAGGTGGAGCAGGCACAGTCTTCAAAGGTACAGCAGGCCAGGGCCTTGTCAGACCAGGAGTTGTGCATGCGGTTAAGGAAGCCGATGCTGCAACCGCCATTGACGACGACGCTTGGATGCACGAAGAAATGGCTGATGATTCTGACGACTCTGTGAACTCTGTGATGTGAGCCTCTTTTTGACCGTTCTTCAGCCACGTCTAGCTTGCTGAAATCAATGATAGCATCTCCAAGCTGAAGCGGACGATTGCCGGAAAAGTCAAAAAGAATCAACCCGTCCTGCGAGAGGAAGTTGAGCTGATCAACGCAGAGAAGAAATGGGCAATTCGTAATAGAAGGCACCGTATTGACGTAACGTGTGTAGTCCTATTTATGCACTGGTATCTGATAAAGCTAAAATTTGTCACAGGCAGGAGGATAGCGGCGATCAAAACAGTATCTTTGTCCCTGAGGACGGAAATGAGCACAAAAGGCGAAAGTTGGCGCGTGATGCATCTCAAATATATCACAGCAATCACAATCCTGCACAATATGACCTCGACTTTGATACTACGGTCGATAAACCAGACAACAGTATTGCAGCGAATGAGACGAATGAATACCCTGCTGGGGAGCCAGAAGGGGAGCAGCAGCGTCCTATTGCCGAGGAGGAGCGCGTCACACAGGACCTGCTCATGGCTATAACCAAGGAGACTAACGGAGAATCGGAAAAGCAGAAGCCTAAGAAGAAGCGAGCCAGTGTAGCTAAGACTGCAAAGGAGGCACATCAGAAAAATCGAAGCAAGGTCAAAGTCACCAAAGCTCCAGGGATTCCGGAGACCAAGACCAAGGCGGCGAAGAAAACCAAGAGGAGCAAGACCTCGAAGTCCGCGTCAAATAAAGTTGCCGAGAAGAAGAAGACTGGAAAACGCGCCAGTGGCGGGTATGGAACGTCTGGAGATGGTTCAGCATTGCTCATGGACCTTCTACATGACAACGCGATTCGAAACCGGATGGCCCAAGGCGACTTAGGAGAAGCGCCAATTATTGGAGAGAAGAAGCACAAAGAACGTATGCTAAAGGAGCTGATAGCCTCTGTACCAACAGAGCACAAGCGTCATGTCACGAATGAGAAGAAGGATCTGCTTCAGGCGTCCAGGAACTTCGGTTTTGGGAAGGTCACGGCGAAAGAGGGCAAATGGTTGCTCAAGGTAATAATTTCACTCACCAGCGTTCCCGATACAGGTCTGATCACTTCGTCTGTAGGGCATGCGTAGTCCCTTATATCACCATCAACTTCTCGGAGCAGACTTTATGGTAAGACTTACTGTTTTGATAAATGGACATGGACGGTAAACTAAGTCTGTTGAGGTTGGCCGAGAGTGCGGTACCCTTGAACCGTTTGGGGGTTTACTAGCAGACGCTATGGGCCTAGGCAAGACTCTGCAACTACTGTGAGTGAACCTCTCATTGACACACGCTGGGTCTAACATGAAGCAGTGCCACTATGGTCGGCAACCCTCCTACTGCACAGGAAGCAAACGTTTCCAAGATTACTCTACTTGTCGTACCAAGTGGAGTCATTCGGCAATGGCAAGAAGAAATTGCACGGCATGTCGACGATAGAGTCTTCAAGAAGATCATGCATTACAAGGCTATCAAGGAAATCTCGCTCGAAATTCTGCAGGACTGTGACATACTCAGTGAGATCGAGTCATATCAAACCCTTTCCATCATCTTGTACTGATATCCGAACAGTCACAAGCTACGCAGAGGTCATGAACAGCTGTAAGTGTAATATAACTAGCCACAGATGGTCTTATCGCTTACATTGCTGTAGATCCGTGGCCTGACCAGGAGGAGATGGAGACCTTGACTGCGAGCACCGTTAGTCTGTTTCACTCTTTCCACTACTCAACAGCTAATGTCCGAGTAGATTCCAGAGTGGAGGACAAGAAATTGGGAAAGTCGTGGGACACTTCACCGCTTGAGGTTCTACCGCGTAGTGAGTCTAGAAGCCAATGTTTGGTCGATAGAGATGAGACGGTGCTGACTTGTACAGGTGCTTGATGAAGCTCACGTAATCAGGAATTACAAAAGCCGTACCAGCATAGCCTGTGTAAATCTCAAAGCTGAGTGAGGATACCCCAATGTCTTCAAAGTCCGTTCTGCTGACCAACAGCTTGCGATGGGCCCTGACGGGGACACCAATCTTGAAGTAAGTGCTACAACTTTCAGAGAAACCTTTTCGTAACTGACTCGATTCTCCAGCCGCCTTGAGGAGCTTTATCCGGTAAGTCATATCTATGTTATAAGCTTTTCAGATTCTTGTAATGGCTAATCATTCAAAAGTACTTTCGCTTCCTCTCGGTCAACTATGCTTCAAATTTTCCTACGTTCAAGAAGGAGTTTTGTGATCCAAAATCGGAAGAATGTCAGAGACGTGTCCTGTCACTCTTATCCTATATGATGATCCGAAGAACTCTTCAGGACAAAATCTTCGACAGACCTATTGTTGAATTACCCAAGACTCATGCTGCAGTCAGAAAAATTGACTTTAGCAAGGAGGAGCGAGCTCTTTACCAGATCCTTGAGGATAGATTTCGTAGAGACTTCAATAGGTCAGTATAGTGCATAGCGCTCTGCAGTCTGCTAATTTCATCGGAAGCTACTTCGAAGCTGGCACAACCCAGAAAAACTACCGCAATGTAGTAGTGAAGCTTCTCCGGCTTCGACAATGCACGTCACACCCTTTTCTTCTTCGTGAGTAGGACTACACTATTTCCAGAGACAATTAACATGACCGCCATTAGGTCAAACGATCAGAGACATTTTCACTCTGGAGGATCTTCGGAACCTAGAAGCTAGACTAGCAAGCGCAAATATGGAGAAGAGGCCAATACACGATCGAATCGGACTCTGGGTAAAAGAAGCTGCCGCGGATAAAGAGGGAAGTCAAGGGAAGACACCGGATGTCAATACGCCTGCAGCATCCTTGGATTCTGATGGAGGATTCAACTTTGGGAAATCCAATTTTGGGGGGACGTTTGATTTTGCTAAGTACCTGTCCACCTTCAACGAGAAAGAGCTGCTATCTCGCTGTATCTGCGGGATCTGTGCTGATGTGGCGGATGAGCCTACAATCACTGATTGCAAACACGTCTTTTGCCGAGATTGCATTCAGGCGGAATGCAACAAGGCCGCAGCGCAGAGCAATTGGACAGAATGCCCTGTTTGCAGCTCAGCTTTTGACAGCGCTGTTCCTTTCGAAGAACTCAAGGCAAAACAAGATGCCTCTTCTCCCCCTTCGGAAGGAGACGGAAGTCAAACTGGGGGGAAGCGTCGCCGTAAAGGGAACAAACGTTCGTCTGATCCATGGTTGGATGTACCTGGGGAGATGTTGCCTTCAGCAAAGACAGTCGCGTTGAAACAACAAGTGCTGGAATGGCAAAAAGAGGCACCGGACGACAAGATTGTCATTTTTACGCAATTTCATCTGATGTGACCATCCCCTAACAACTATCCGCATATTTCCACAGCTTACAGACCATAGGGCTAGGATCATTGCCAAGATATGCGATGCCGAAGAGTGGCCGTATGTTCTAGTAAGATCTCCTGTTCCTGGCACTGAAAGATGTGTACTCATTACTCTCAGTATTTGGGAGACATGACCCCGCAAGCTCGGCACAAAGCCGTCCAGAGTTTCGGTGCTCCGGACTCGGAACTTAGGATAATGATCGCTGGACTCAAATGTGGTGGCCAAGGCCTCAATTTGACCATGGCAAACAGAGTCATCTCTATTGATCTATGGTGGAACCATAGTGTCGAGCTCCAGGCGTTTGGACGAGTCTTTAGGTGAGTCCTGCACCATTGTGAAGAGGTCGACTTGCTAACATGACATAGAATCGGGCAGCATAAAGAGACTCAACTCACTCGACTAGTTGTGAGAAACACGGTGGACGATCGCTTGCTGAAGATGCAAGACGACAAGCTAAAAGTGTATGATTTCATCTATAAGTGGCTTACCTACCGTACCTAACCTATATAGTGTCGACGGAGTGATGTCGGACGATGGCCATATGGTGAAGTCCCTCAGCGTGGAAGATCTGGCGAGTCTGTTCGGGTTCCTGACCCGTGACGCGAACGGAAATCCGGTGCTACAGCCGCACCAGGATGAGGAAGCGCCGGGGGACGATCCGGCTGAGCCTTCCCAAGCTGGGTGATGTCCTATAGGTGTTCTCGGGCCTCATTGCTGTCTTTTGGCGCTCAGATTGTACTTAGGCGTTACTAATCCGAGGGTCCCTCTACCACTCTCCTTGATTAGCTGCTAATTTCCACCATGGGTTCATGATGGCTTTCTTTTGATAGTACTGGCGGTCCCCTAAATACCATTTCCTCTATACGTTACTCAGCGATGATGATACGGTCGGAGGATCCCCAGCACTCTACCCCAGTCTTATCGAACCGGCCCTAGATTTGATTGTCGGGACCACTGGAGAACCCCTGAACCAGAAAATTGCACCTACACTTTTCCCCAACAGTCAGAGAGAACAATGAACTATGTCTCATTCATTTTCTGGTTGAGCTCCTAGAGTGACTCCCTGACTCGTGAGATGGCTTGATCTCAATGACTGTGCCAAGCAACTGAGATGGGAATGGACTGTGACTCTGTATAAAGGGAATAGGGGAGTGATCCATTGTAGGTACTTGATATCTGTGCTGAACATCAGTCAACAGATAGTACAGTGCAAAGGTTCAGTGCTGCATCATCGCATTTGCTGCGCAGGGAGCGAGTTTGTTGTCAGTGTTGTACATCAAATGCTAGTGGAACAGGTTCTAACATTGCCAAATGGCAAACGAATGCTAAGGTACCTTTGCTTTTTATAACGAGCACCAATCCCAACTCACACAGCCAATCTCTGAGCTGGCATCTACCTATCATTCGTGACATTATTTGATGTGCAGCCAACAAGTTAAGGTACTTTGTACCTAGTTGTGAATGTGCGGTGTCGGTGTAACTTGCTTTGTGTCTTTTACCCCACCTTAGCCTTGTCCTCATCACTTACATCTCACCTTCAACTTTTGCACACTCTTGGGACGACTGCCTACCTTACGTGCTAGATGGGTGTTTGTTCTTACGCTAGTTAGATTTGTGAAAGAAGGATCGACCCCTTTCAAGATTCATCACAGGTGTCTTCTGCCCAATTTACGAGCTTCTACGGTGAGGGTCCAGTTCGTGTGACAAGGCAGCGCTCCTTGCTCGTCCACACTGATTATGTCTGGACGCGGCTCTGGTCGTGGCCGAGGCCGTGGAGGGCCTGACGATGGAGGAGGTAGAGGTAGAGGTGGAGATAGAGGCGGAAGAGGCGGAGGAGGCGGTAGAGGTGGAGGTGGAGATAGAGGTGGAGATAGAGGTGGCTTTCGTGGCCGTGGCCGTGGAGGTGGAGGTGGTTACAGTGGAGGAGACCTGCTTTTCAAGTAGGCGTCGACTGCTTGCATCCCCACGCCATCACTGACAGCTTGCCTGCAGGCCGGAAGAAGGTACTGCGCCTCCCTCTCCGGAGGTGACGAAAGCAGAAAACGCCCTCGTTGAGTCCAATAAGGGACCTTCATTGCAGAAGCTATCGTTGTCCTCGGGAGGGTCTCTTCCTAAGCGACCTGGCTATGGGACCATGGGGGCCAAGATCGTCCTACGTGTCAACTGGTTCCATGTCCTCCCCAGACCAACCCAAGCTCTATACCGCTATAGTATCGACATCCAGCCAGAAGAGACGATAAAACGCAAGCAACGTCAGATCTTCGCACTACTGCTTGAGGACCCCACCTTTGCATCCGTTAGGGACAGCGTTGCAACAGATTACCGTTCCAACCTTGTTTCTGCTAAAGATATCAGTCTAGGACCTGACGGTCGGAAGGTAGTCCAGATCACTTATCGAGAGAGTGATGGAGAGGTACTACCCAACGCGAAGACCTACAATATCAAAATCCAGAAGTCGCGGACGATAACCCTCTCCGAGCTCATGGACTATCTTTCTTCTACTTCTGCTGATGCTCACTACGAAGGCCATGATGAAGCAGTCCAGGCGCTGAACATTGTCATGGCCCGGAAAGCCTCCATGACCCCTAATGTTGTAGCCGTGGGGCAGAACAAGTTTTACAATGTTGGGCCTCAGGCTGTGTTTTCCAATCTTGGAGGTGGTCTTATCGCACTCAAAGGCTACTATGCCAGCGTCCGTACCGCGACTCTTCGAATGATGGTTAACCTCAACGTCTGCACTGCCGCCTTCTACAAACCTGGCTCACTTTTGGAATGTATGAGGGAGTTCAGGGATATGGATAGGACAGAAGAAGCTTTAGACAAGTTTGTCAAGAAGCTCCGCGTCGAGACTAACTACCTTAAAAAGAAGGGTGTTCCATCACCAAGAGTGAAAACCATTTGTGGTCTCGCCCCTACCCCCGGCAAAGGCCTCGATGCGCAAAAATACAAGTTTCAATGCGAAGAGCTTGGTGGTATGGTCACTGTCGAAGATTTCTTCAAACGCAGTAAGTCTATTGCCCTTAGGTCCCGCTTCCGCCAGTTTCCGCTGCCATCTGTTTCCGCCAGCTGAAGTCTAAATTATAAGAACATGGAATCACGCTCAAAACCCCTCAAGCGCCTGTGGTCAACGTTGGCACCGTCGAGAAACCTGTGATGATACCTCCTGAGCTTTGCACAATCCTCCAGGGCCAAGTGGCAGGAAGACAGTTGCTTGGAAATCAGTCACAAGAGATGCTTCGAGTTGCCTGCCGTAAACCTGCAGATAACGCCCGATTGATCGTAGGTGAGGGAGCCGCACTTGTGGGCTTGACACAAGGCAATCAAAACCCGCTTGTGAGTCGTGGAAGATCTGATCCGTGATGGCTGTAGCTAACTTTGTGAGAAGGCTGCTTTCGGACTCCGAGTTGAAGCGAAGATGCTCACTGTCGATGGTCGGATACTGGCCGCACCTACTGTCAAGTATAAGAATGGCAACGCCACCACGGCGAGAGGTTCTTGGAATATGATCAACAAGACCTTCGTTACCCCTTCAGCTATTCGAAACTGGTCGTTCTTGCGGTTGAGATTTTCCTCCGGGGATCGCTTCCAGGGTGCCCTACCCGACCTTGTTAGGACTTTCAAAGGGGCCTTGACTGCTGTGGGTTTGCAAGCGGACAACCCTTCACCTGCAAACGGTTTCACCGCCATCCTGAATGACAAGATACTTGACAGGACTGAGAGCGACAACAAGATGAGAGAGTCGATTGATACGACGCTGCAGGAAATCCAGAAGAGGGGTGTAACGATGCTCTTGGTGATTCTACCAATCGAAAGACCGTTCATATACGCAAGTGTCAAGTACTTTGCTGACACGCGATACGGTATCCACACGGTGTGTGTCTTGGACCACAAGCTTGCGAAAGAAGCCCGTCAAGATCAATACATGGCGAACGTCGCTCTTAAGTTCAACCTCAAGAGAGGAGGCGTCAATCAGACCCTTCCTGATGACAAGCTCGGAATCCTCCAGAATGGGAAGACTATGGTTGTTGGCATCGACGTCACCCATCCTTCCCCTGATAGCGTCAAAGGTGCTCCCAGCATCGTTGGTGTGGTGGCCAGTGTCGACAATAAGCTTGGGCAATGGCCTGCAAGCATCCGTATTCAAGAGGGACGGAAGGAGATGGTCTTGGAGCTGACAGAGATGGTGGTCGAACGTCTTAAGATGTGGCGCAAGAAGAACAAGGACGCCTTACCAGAACGAATCCTAGTTTATCGCGACGGAGTGTCGGAAGGCCAGTATGACATCGTGCTTCGGGACGAGCTGCCGTCCTTCTACAAAGCTGTCGAGAAAGTGTATCCTGCCAAGGGCCCAAAACCAAAGATATCCATTATCATCGTCGGAAAGAGACATCACACTAGATTCTATCCGACCAAGGAAGAGGATGCGGACCAGGGTGGGAATACCAAGAATGGGACTGTCGTCGACAGAGGCATCACAAAGTATTGGGAGTTTTACTTGCAGGCGCACACAGGCTTGCAAGGAACAGTCCGGCCAGCCCATTACGTGGTAGTCCATGACGAGATTGGTTTGGGTGTGGATGGGCTGGAACAGTTGGTAAGTGCTCTGATGGCCGATCCTTGAACTTCAGCACTGACGTGTCGCGTCAGACTCACAATCTTTGTTACCTCTTCGGCCGTGCCACCAAATCGGTGTCAATTTGCCCGCCGGCTTACTATGCAGACCTTCTCTGCGAGCGCGGCAGACAGTACCTGCACAGCACCATGAGCGGGGGAGGCAAGGCCTTCGACATCAACCGTGCGGAGTGGACCAGAGACGTTCATCCCACACTTATGGAGAGCATGTTTTACATTTGATTCTTGACTACAGCGTGACGGGCCAGCGGCATAGCACTCTTTTAGATGTCTCTACGGTACGAATGACGAGTATGATGGTAATGAGGTTATGACGGACAGGGCAGATTGGGCAGAACAGTTGCGAGTAAAAGTCAATGATATTTCATTCATTCAAAACGACCATCTGCGTTATGTGTTCGTGTGTCCAAGCAGGTGGTCATGCAGCCGTGCAGCGAAAGGGGCAAGTACTAGTAGTATATCACTGTAAAGGAAGGTAAGGAGGTGAAGGTAATGAAGAGAGGATGCAATTTCCCCCCTTTTTCAACGAAGAATGAATACGGGATTCCGCATCTTGATGATGGTATAGGTTGCAGCGGAGAAGGAACTTCCACGGGCCCAATAGCCTCTTACGCGTATGTGCATCTATAGCCCTGAGACAGACCTGTGATGATGCTGATGCCAATGTTGATGCCAATGTTGATGCCATTGTTGATGCCATTGTTGATGTTATCCTTATAAATCTGTGACATCACCGCGGAGGTCTTATCGATAAACTTCATGGTCATCATCATAGATCTGCATACCTAGCTGAGGCTTTGACTTAGGCCCAACACAGACCCGTACCTATACTTAAGGTACTCATAACCTTTCACTAGGGATAAGCACACAGATGTTCCTGTATTAATTGTACCGGTCGAGGCAACATGTAAGGGGTAAGAGTACGTGGAATTCACAGGTGGAAAGTCTCCCGACGTCGACAACGACACAATAACGTCACGATCTCTGAAACAGAGACTGTCGTTGTCGTCAACATCACATCATCGCTTTATCACCTCTATCGATTACCTTGCCTTTAGCATGAGTGTGAATGAGGGGTAATCTCAACCCTGTTGTCTAGAGTATTTGTACCTACCTAATCCTACTTGACCTTTACCGTAGCTGCTAGGCTGTACATATAAACCACTCTTCCACGCTCGTGTTTTCTTCCCTCCTTCCCATCAAGCAATCTCACCAGTATCCAAGACTGCCAACCACTACCTAACCCCTCAATCGATCAATCAACCAAACAACTCAATCATAATGACGGACAACACCAACCCAGGCAACTTCGCCAACCGTCCCAAGGAGGAGGTCCAGGAGATCGCCAGCAAGGGCGGCCAGGCATCTCACACCGGTGGCTTCGCCAGCATGCCCAAGGAACAAGTCGTATGTCCCAGTCCCAGTCCCTCTCTCCCAATCTCTCCTCTGTCACCATACATCCTATCAAGCCTCATCCCACAGCACCCTGTTATCCCCACCCAGAAGTGGCTTCTCTTCTTCGTTTACCACCCTTCCCCCAATCAACACGCCCCGGTGCCAAACAACTGACATCCATCGCCCCAAACAGCAAGAGATCGCTTCCAAAGGCGGCAAGGCCTCGAGCGGCAGCTTCGAGAAGGGCAGCGAGGCGGCCAAGGAAGCTGGCCGGAAGGGTGGGAAGGCTAGTGGTGGCTCGAGCGACGAATAGAGTCTTGCCTTGTTCGACGTTCTTTTTGTCTCTGGTGGTTGGGATCAGGTGTCATTGACGGGATGTCGACGGGATGTCGACGGGACAGTAGTGTTGACTCGTTAGTGCTGTACGATATGAGTGAGGACAGAGGTAGCCTGGAGGTTTAGCAATGGATCTTCATGGTGGCTTCATCCTTGTGAAGGGGTGGATGAATGGCTCATTCTTGATACTAGGTATCTGTGACCATTGATGTTGTAAGCATGAGGTTAGTATCATCGCTCAAAACGGTCCATGTCAAACTCAACCACTCTGCTCTTAGCAATTGATCGCCGACCGTAAGATTCCCTGGTCCATATGATCAATTAGTACCTGCACACTCTTTGCAGGATGCTTTGAGTAAACTTCATCTGTTGAGTGCATGTATGGTTATCACGAAGCTGGAGAACAAGCTCGGTGAGGTCACTGCGTGCGCTTAGTAAGCATGTTGTGCACTACCTGGTACCTTACGGCACCTAGGGTACAAACACCTCACCGCGAGGCCTCACGATCTGGTATGGTCAGTTCTAGTTGGGAGAACAAGGTCAATCAATAATACTCCATGACAGTTCCCAAATCCTGGACGTGCCCATGGCCCCCTGGGAACATCTCACCATCAAATGACGGGGTCACATGTATCTGACTACCAGCCAGCTGAACTGTCGAACGCAATGCAAGCAATGGAGAAGTCCAATGCATCTCCTTGTTAAATCTGCTTTGGATGCTTATCCCTTCCCGCTTCGTGAACGGCGTTGAATGCCGAATGCTGAAGACGACGACTTACATGTATGCCATGTCAGTAGCGGGACAATCCAGAAGCATGTCAGGACGGGAAGGGAAGAGCCGGAATTGAAGCATTGCCTCCTTGGACTGCATTCTGGGTTGCTCCATTGAATTCCCACACGGAACTTGCACACCGCTGAATTAGTCAACAACGTCCGGACGAGAGACGCAGATCCGTGATACCTGCAGTGGGGACCTTCCCGGACGACAGTCCCTCTACTCTGGTCTGTCCCGAGAAACCCCGTGGACCCAGAGGATATTGTTCACTCCATCTCTCCCAACTACAGACTGTCCGTACCCGAGACTTGTTCTCCCTGAAAACGTCCGCTTTCCTCTCTTCCTTCGACATCTGGATGTCCATCAGCACACGCTATTCAGGCGACCCGAGCGCTGAGTCAGGCAAAGAAAGCGAGTGATGTCTTCTGCTTGACGTATCAATTTTGTCGCACTGCGTTCACTGGGGTCTAGGACGAGACGGGGAGATATCACTCTTCGCTGTCGGAATGGACTCTTTAGTCGATGGATTGGCATGCCTTGAAAAGGCAGCGTGGTGATAGATCTTCTCGAAGTTTTGGAGCGCAAGAGGAGCTCCTTCTCCGCTCCCTAGTAGGGAAAGGCAAGCTTTGTGAGGCACAGGGGGGAGTGGAGGGAAGCTGCTGTTACCTACCTATGCTTGCTACGCTCAGGACTGGTGTGCAAAACCAATTCCGGGGACTACCTGTCGTCTTCCTCAAAACCTGACAGCCCCGACCTTTATAAGGACGGAGGCGTAGAGCAACCCCTTTACGAATAGGGGTGATCTAAGGACAATGATGATCATTCTTTCCGCCTCCGGGACCTTATACCGATTCGCAATATCTTCATGCTACGTGTACATCCACTCGAGCATAGTAACCAGTACACTGGGAGCATCTCAGCACTCTAGCTCATTCCAGCGTGTGGCGTTCAAGAAAAGCTAAATACAGCAGTCCTGCGACCGTTGCAGCTTTGAGCAGGGCTAATGCTGAAATATAAAGCAGTGCAATCAGAGTACCGGCTTGAGCTCCGGAGCGCGTACGTGGCGCTCCTCAGGCCTGCGCCTTACTTGGCTCCTGAGGCTTACATCCATATACAACAACACTGCACGCTCGACGTCAGCATCGAATATTGAAAGATCGAGGACGACTTACACATTCTGATACGAATGGATCGACCGGTCCTTCAGCTCGCCCCTCATTTTCGCAAGAAAGACCTCCACCTCTTCCAGTTGCCACTGCAAAGAGCGAGTGAACAAACCGATGGTCAGACCTTTCAGGCCTTCCTGATACTGTAAGGCTTGGAACTGGACCGAATCAGCTAGGTTTCCTCGGCCCGTTCTGTACTTGCGCTCACCTGCCCGATCTCTTTCAAGCGCGCATCCTTTGGCCATGGACTGGATGGCACCTTAAAGACCTCCTCGTGCACGTCCTCGAAGCCCGCTTCCTTGATCAAGTTCTTGTATTCGTGATAGTAAAGCACCGGACGACCATATTTCCCCGAAGCGTCGCACATGAGCGTCGACCATTTCGTCTCGTAGCTATCAGCCGGAAGCGTTCCGTCATCGGAGACAAAGCGGGGATCGTATTCGCAGAGTTCAAACCAGCCACCGGGCTTGGTATGTCTGGCAACAAGAGTGTAAGAATCAATACGAAGCCAGGATTATGGAGGAGCGAGCCAATACCTGAACGCTTGTTGGAATAAACGCAGCCAATCCGAGATTGAACCAATCATGCATCGTGCATAGGTAAAATCGAACGAATCCTCCTTGAAGGTCCATGGACTTTCAATGTCGTCGACTTCGAACTGAACGTTCGGCGGTACCCTGGAGCGGGATTAGCTCTCGGTTCCAACCCACTCCTTGGAGTCTGACCATTTCGGCTGAGAAGGAGAGAGGTCGACTCCAACCACCTGCGCGGAAGGATACAAGTCCGCCATATCAATCGCCCAGATGCCCGTACCGGTACCGAGGTCTATGATTCGTTGAGGCGACTGGATGGGTGCCAAATGCAACTTCCCATTCTGCGTGAGTGTGAAAATATGGTGTTGAAGATCAAGGCGATCGAGTTCGGCCTAGAACCGAAAGACAACATCAGTTCCGTCACCGAACGAGTGCCGTCGTACCCACTTCGTCGTTTGGGAACGCATAATCTGGAGGACCATCAACCGGTTAGTCAAACGATATACCACCTTCTGGTGCAGAGTATCGGAAACCACTCACGGCCCGACTTGTAAGCATGATATTGTCTGCCACACATTTACATCAGCGCTCGCTCTTATCCCAATCCGAATTACCGTCACAGTCCGGCGCATACATACCTCCCGTTCTCATACTGGTAATGCGTGACACTCGAAGCCAGCGACGTCGTCGAACTCTCACTATACAAGCACAACCCCAATTATCAACCAAACACTCTTGAACCCGCGAACCCCACCAGTGCCCAGGGAGAGAATAGATACATCTCAGATCCAAACGCCGAATCCACCTCCACCGAATTATCCTCTGCTTCCATCTGGTTCTGATTCGGCAGCGCCGGCCTGTCGGCGGCGCTCAGGTTGGACACTTCCGCTGAAGCCATCGCCGGTGCGTGTGGTGCTGCAGCTGCCGTAGCCATTCTTATGTTCCTCACTCTCCGCGAAACAAGGTAAACAAGACGTAGGTAGGGAAGCTACACGATGGGTCGTAATCGCTCGTTCCCACAGACGGAGCAGCTATCGTACAAACCAGCGTATATAGATGGGCCTTGGTTCAGCCGTCTTCATATCAACAACTCAGTCAATTGAGTTCACTTCTGACAGGCGGGCCGTGGCGGTCCCGTATCCGCGGGGGGAGCCGTCGAACGTACCTTAATGAAAGAAGTCCGCGGCTGAGCGGGGGGTTAGTGGGGAGGGGGAGTGGGGATGATTGTGTACGTAAGCGGCACAGCTTTTAGAGTTAATCACTAGTTACTCCAGTATCTCCATCTTGCAGTTCGAGTTCCTTGGTAGGGTAAAGCTTCAAAGACCCTTGGAAGATCAATTTACTCAATAAACCTATCGGGAACATTGCCGCCGTGATGTGATGGCGCCCATTGACGCCCTACTGTAAGCCACCCTAACCCTACCAACCCTAACCTACAATAGCAGTCTTGATGCTCCCTCCGACCACACCTCATCCTTGTAGATTAGCCGTAAAGCCTACCCGTTCCATTCAAAGCACAACCCAGCCACCCTCGCTCGAAGCCAGTTCACGCCAGGTAAGGTAGTTCGACCCCTCCTGTCCATCTTTCCTAACCGCTCAAAAACGACCCCTCCCCAGACCTCACCCATGCTTGTTCCCGTCCTACTGTACACACATCGTAGCAGTGCACCGTACGGAGTACAGTAAATCAGCTCCACCGCGGCGAGAAGACACATCGACGCCCTTCCCCTTCCAAGCCCCACCAGCAGCTCGTCCTCTAGTTGGACGCAAGGCCTTCGCTCGCCCGCCTACTAGGCCACTAAAAAGACGGTCCGCGACCTACACCACACCATACCACACCATGTGCGCTCAATGCGATGAACTATGACTTGTGGGGAGATCTTCCATCACGCTCGCCACCCCAGAATCAAAAGTACATAAGGCAGTAAGCAGTCAGTTGACCAAGCCATAAAAAACAGTAAACAAGTACCCTCGTTGAGCCCTTTCCATGTTCTACATGCGCGGATACGATAGCATTGTGTGTCCGTACAATCAGTCACAAAGTACACAGCCCTAAGGTTCCTTTCTCAGGTCCCCAGCGCGCCGAAGGTAAGACTCAATACCACGCATAAAGTACCCATACCCATACCGTTCCCATACCCATGTCGTCGGAGCCCTATGACGCCCTAACCCCTCCGTCCCTGCCTGCCCCCCCTCCCTCAACTATCCACAGATGAGATAGATGTGCGGGCGAAGAGTAGATCAGAGTTCCTCAACGGCACAGTTCGGATGCAGCACGTAGACGACCTTCTCCTCCCTCCGGCGCGAACTGCCCTCTCCCCCTTGCGCGTCATCCTCGCCTTCGCCGTCACCGTCGACAAGGCCTTCGCCCCGAATCGGCATCAGGATGTTGTCCTGCACGAACACACACGTCAGCCGCCCTTCCCATCATCTTCAATCCCACCCTCTCCTCCCCCTCCCCCAACCACCAAACCCCCAAAAGAAAAATAGCACAGCCTAGCCTAGCAAACACATACCTTAACCATCCGCCCCAAAACCTTCCCCACCAACTCCCGCTCCCGCTCCAACTCCTCGCTGGACCCCAGCTCGTCCTCCTTCTGCTCCAGATACCACACCATCAGCTCCTCGGCCTCGACCCCCGTCCCCGTCGCCGTCTCCTCCGCGTTGACCCGCCCCACCAGCACGTTCAGCATGCTCATGTATTTGTCGTACGTGATCTTCGTCTTGGGCCGGTGGTTCGGCGGCGCGGGCGTCTGCGACGGGCGTGACGCTGCTGCTGTTGGCGTCCTTGCTGCGTTGGTGTCGTCGTCGTCGGCGGCGTCGTCGTCGTCGGCCATGGGTGAGTCGCCGTCGCCGTCAGACCTCGGTGCCCCGCCGCTACCTTCGACCGGCCGCTCGCCCTCGCCGTCACCCCGCGCCACCTCTTCGTCGTCATCGTCGACCTCAATATCATCCTTCTCAACACTAATAATGCTCAACCGCAACAAATTAAACGCCTCCCTCACGAACTCCTCCGTCACATCATCCACACAATTCGCCTTGGCAATCGCCTCACTCAGCCTAATCAAACTCTCCAACTGCCTGACCGTAATGCGATAACTATTCCTCCCAATCCCACCCTGCGCGTCCGCCGCCCTCAACTCCTTATACTTTTCCACCAGCAGAACCCGCGCTTCCGGCGTGAACTCCGGCTTGAACGTCCGCGCGAAGCGAATGTAGCGCTGCAGCTGCTCGGTGCTAAACTCGGGCGCCACGGCGGCGTCGCGCAGGCGGTGGATGTCGACAATGTGCCGCGCGAGGTGGCGGTCGACGGCCTCGTTGCAGTCGTCGAGGATGACGAAGAAGAGGTCGAAGCGCGACATGATGGGCGCCGACATGTGGATGTTGGCGCGCAGCGTCGTCTTGCGGTTGTAACGGCCGCCGACGGGGTTGGCGGCTGCCAGGATCGAGGTGCGTGCGTTGAGTGTGGCTTGGATGCCGGCTTTGGCGATGGAGATGGTTTGCTGCTCCATGGCTTCGTGGATGGCGACTTGGTCGCCGATGTCCATCTTGTCGAACTCGTCGATCGCGCAGATGCCGTTGTCCGCTAGCATTAGCGCTCCGGCTTCGATGGTGAATTCGCCTGTTTCTTCGTCTTTGACGACTGCGGCGGTGAGACCGGCGGCTGAGGAGGCTTTACCGGAGGTGTAGACGGCGCGCGGGAGGAAGGTGCAAATGTATCTGGCGGGTTTGTGAGTGGGTGTGAGGGAGGGCAGGGCAGGGGACGGGGTAGAGGGGTGGGGAACGTACTTCAAGAACTGTGATTTGCTGGTGCTGGGATCGCCGACGATGCAGATGTTGAGATCGCCTCGCAACTGCATGCCTTCGGGCGTCACCTTACTCACGCCACCCAGCAACTGCAGCAGCAAGCCCTTCTTGACAATCTCATGCCCGTAGACCATGGGCGCCAGGGAGTTGACCAGTCTGGAGTAGATGTGGTCGGTATGCACCATACTCTTCAGATCCTCAATCTCCGCCGGCGTCAAGGAATCCAGAAACGCTTCCTGAGCATGATCGCTGGGATCTTGCGGATCGATCGGGGCCGTCTGGTTCAGAGAGGCAAGGATATTCTGCGCTTGTCCGTTGAGCTGTTGGTTCGTAGCCTGTCCTGGCGTCGACGTATCCGGGGTGACCATGCATGCCAAGAAGGCCAACCGGTACGTCAAGTCCCTCACCCCGAGCGCCTTCAGCCCCGTCACGCCGCTGCCGCCGACGTCACCGCCTCGCGGAGCGTTCCGACTATCCCGCGTCGCTTCCGGCCGCATCCCGGGGAGTCCCAGCTGGCTGACGTCGGGCACCACGATCAACGTCCCGGTGAACACGCACTTCTCTCCCGCCTTTGCCCGATCCACAATCTCCCCCCGCAGTATCACGTCCATGGTCCGCGGCATGCTCCCGGTTGGGATCTCCGAACTATTCTCCTGAATCCGGACCTTCTGCCAATCAACAAACGTGCTCTGCCGGATATCCAACCGCCACCCTTGCCGGTTGCCGCAGGTCAGATTCGGGCACTGCGTCGGTTCCGTGTACCGAAACGTCTGCTCCACATTCGCGATGACCGTCCGACAATTCTCGCACACGAACGTCGCCAAGAACAGTTCCGGCCGGACCTCCGACGTCCGCGTTGCCGTCCCCGAGATCGACAACAGTTTCCCGATCGAGCCCGTCCGTAACTGCCGCACGCGCGAAACGAGCGGTAGGTTGTAGAAAGCGAGGGTGAACAACTTATCCGTCTGCTGATTCGTCGTCTTCTCGCCCATCGAATCCGCCTGACTGGCGCCAGTCCCATTGCCGGCCACGGACGAATCCGTCTGCGAAGCGGACCCCGCCGGCTGCCGGTGTTCTTTGAAGTATCGCGGCTCGTACTTGGCGATGAGGTTGTGCAGCGCGCGCGTCATGAACGGGAGGAAGCGATAGTATTCCGCCGCGATGGCGTTGGCCAGCGTGCCGTCGCCCAGCGACATGAGGTGCTGGAAGTCGACATAGAGCGTCGAGAGGTTGTAGATGCGTAGGCCGTGGATCTGCGCGACGTAGTACTTGTCGCTGCTCACGGCGCTGGAAGGCGGCGCACCGGACGGCGTGGCCTCTTCGATATATCTATCTCCTTCGTGAGCCCAACACCCCTTACAGACCACCGTTCGCCGTCTCGGCTACTCACGATTCCAAAAACTCCTCGAACCGCAGCTGGACCACCTCCCCGATCTGATCCACCACCCTCGGCACAGCCCGGTCCAATGGATTGCGAGGCCGTATCCGATCCGTGCCCCTTGGCCCGACCACTTCGTCATCTGGAAATCCAGCGGCGTCGCTGAGATTGTCGTTGCTTTCTGACGGTGGGCCCCTTGGGCGCGAGGAAGATCGATGTGGGGGTCTGGGGCGAGATGCTCCGTCGCTGCTGATGGCTGCGGGGGGGTCGAGGACGCGGTCAGGGTTGTCTGAGTTGATCAGGGCATCTATAAGTGAGGACATGACGATTTCGTGTGCCTCTTGGGCTCTTTGAGAATGTGATTGAGTTTGTGGTGTTGTGGGACTCGCATGTGTCGTTGAGATCAAGGACGCGGTAATTATTTACGAGGTAGCGTTACGCGCCGACGCGTAGAGTGGTTCTTGATGCAGTTAGCCTTGGTTAGCGTGACCCGAGCCCTTTGATAATGCAGCTCTGCCTCACAGTATAGTAATCTCAACGCCGATCACATTGGTCCGAGACTGTTAATACGTAAAGTATAGGTATCTGGCATGGTCAGTGATTACAACCATGCTATTATTCCTTCTGCTCCCCAGAGGTCAGGGTAGCGTTGCGATATGCTGGACTGCCATTGTATCTCGCTTTCAAGAGTAGGACCACCATCTCGGAACTCTACGAGTGTTATAATCGCATCATACTGAGCTACAGCAACAAAAGGAATTCCATGAATTAATCGCGCTTAAAGCAAGGCAGTTTCGACCTTGTGGTATCTCAAAAAATCCATCCTGCATCCAGCTAAAGAAACATCCTCCATGTAGGACAAACTCGTACAAGCCACGAGCGAAAGAATAACTCCCATCTTTGATAGTCAATTTGAAAGTGAATGAATGTGCAGCCTATGTGGTCAAGGCCATGGACGAGGGACTTCCTTCTCAGTAGTAAACCTTCTCTTCGTAGATGGGCGGTCTGCCGCTCTCCTGATCCCACACGATCTTGTTCTTCTCATCAAAGTGAGCTCCTTCATCCGTCATGGGGATCACTCTGCTGGTATGTTTCACTTCTTGTCGGGAAACCCCTGCTACGTCTCTGGGGATCCAGAGTAAGGGCGTTGGGCTTGCGATGGCGGGATGGTAGTACGCATCACGCTCAGTTTCGGGAGCATAGGCGATCTCTGCGAATTCGTGAGGGACAAGACGACGAAGCGTGTGATAGTCCGTGTATCTATCGGGACGAAGCCATTTGGTGAAGAAGTTTGGCTTCTTCTGCGGCGGCGCCGGAAGGTCTTTCTGGATCGACGATTGACCTCTGCTCGAGGCAACACCGTTACGATCGATTGTGTTCCTAGACGCAGCGTGGGTCCCCTTTTCGTCTGCCATCCGATCACCAGAGCCATCTCCATCCTCGAGGGCTAAGAGTGACTCTTCTTCCGCCTCGAGAGACTTGGGCAGGTATTTAAGTAGAGGATCCAGAGCCGAGTTCAGCGAGACGTGATACAAAATCGCGAGAATGAGGTAGGCGATCATGAGGACCAACGGACCGATGGCGACATTGATGGCGAACAGACCGATCATGCAGAGAATCGCGAGATAGATACCGGTTGTTGTCTGCTGCAGCGCGCGGGGATACACCAGCCCTTTGGTGTCAATGTCGGTGTTGTAAACGAACAGAAGGTTGTATCTGTAAGCAAAGTAAATCAAGTAGAGGCCGATGGTGGCGAAGCCAAGGATCAGGGGGGCGATGCATGAATATGTGATGGCTAGACGACGAAGTTAGTTATGGCCATCGCCTGACAGAGATTCGGTTGAATGCCTACCGATGACACACAAATTGGCATAGATAGGAAACACAGTTCCCCATTTGAGGCCAGACAAATTCGCCCATCTCTTGTACATCTTTCGCGGTGTCGAGTCGAGAAATTTGCCCAGGATCTGGGATAGGATCAGCCCTACTATTTGCAGCAATGCGCCGCTGCTGATGATCAACCCCTGGAGGATGAAGTACGAGATATAGAAATTGGATGCCTTGGGTAGACTTTCAGCGAGTAGGCTTAGTGCTGAAGAAGGCTTGTTCATAATGTCCGTGACCGCTGCCGAAGCTGCGGATGTCAAGGTCGTTACCAAGAAGACTTGAACAACTTGGAATCCAAAGTAGAAGTTTTGAGTTCTCAGCTCGACTGCCGACCAGGTTGGCAAGCCCCCAAATTTAGCCATCACTAGAGGTAATGTCAGCCGAGAAGACACTCGTACAGTGTCGATTGAACGTACTTCTAAGAATGATTGGGACTAAAGCTATAAGCACAGCGAGTAGTACAGACGGGAGGAGGCCAGTAACGACACCGAGGATGACGTGTGGTATCGAGTTGATGAACCGCAAGAAGGTCACCTTTTGCGTGATGTAGGAGATATTCGAGATGATGCCAACGACACCGACGGGAATCGCCCAGAAGACGATGAGCAAAATCACAAAGGTTATGGTAGCAGCGTTTCGAATGATTCGCTCCCACCACTTGATGCGGAGATTCTTCCAGATCACCTCTGCCGGGTTGACACCAACGAAGCGTTGTGCCATGTGGAGGGCCTGATGATGTGCAAGCATCTGGAAGGCCGCTTGTGCGTCAATCTGGGTGTAGAACTCGACGAAGACGGAGCCGACAAACTTGGCGTCACCCGCACGGTGGATTGCCTGCTCTCGCTCGACCTCCGCAAGAAGACGTTCGAGCTCAGCTCGGCACCAGTTGATAGTATCGACCTTTTTGCCAACCAGGAATTTAGTCCGATGGGTTGGACGTTGCTTGGCACTGATCCATCGAGCAGCCACCGAGCCGGATTCACCGCCACCATCACTGATCCCGGTATTGCCAAGATGCGACTCGTCGTCACGATGTTCACCTTTCTTCATCGACTTCAATCGAGCGGCGTTTGCGAGCTTGATGAGTTTGGTCTCGGCCGCTTCGAGTTTGAAAGCAACCTTGTCACGCTCCTCTACCAAATCTTCAATCTTCTTGGTGTCTGTAGCAACCCAGAGATTCTTCATCTGTCTGCCAAACATGCGACGTAGCTTGCCCTCATCAAGATACTCTTCAGGCACGGACGTGAAAAGTACCGTTCGAGACGACACGCGCTTGGCATATAGCGGCGAAAGTAGATAGGCCTGCCGGAGGTTGACATAGTAGATGCTCTCACGTGTGATCATGTAGAAGACAAAGCCTGGGGCAGAGGTCAGCTCTTAAATCCATCAAAGGATGACCAAGACAGTGGATCTTACTGAAGAATATCCATGCAACTGCGGTGTGTGCATAGTAACGATTGTTGTTCGCAACGTTGCCAAAGTGCAAGGCGTCGAGCTGCACCTGGCCATTGCCTCCAGTGGCGTTGATAGGAAACAAGACCGGCCAGGTGATCAAGCATCCAACGAAGCAGATGACAATGCAAATCTTGAGATATCGAAGGAAGACGAAGCCATCGAGTGACTCGTGATTCAGAACATAGGTATCCGGTATCTGGTAGAAGGCTCCGAGCCAGTTCAAGAAACCATTGGGGAGGCCAGGAGATCGTTCCCTGCGTTCTGATTAGAGCCGAAGAGACCAACAACACTATCATGGGGAACTCGGCCGAATTGGACTCACTGTCTGCGCAAGGAGCCTAGAAATGTCCGAGGAGAATATTGGCGACGATAGCGTCGACGCAGAATGAGGAACAGGAGGGTCATCAACCCGGCGACGAGCGCGACCGGGACGAGGGTGGAGACCAAGGACGACAGCGAACTCGACTGACCCCGGGCGGAGCCAGCGTTCGAGGCCTTCTTTTGCACCTGTTCATGAACACATTATGTCAGTTACTGTAGCTGCAAGACAGATCGTAGATAGGTGGTAAAGTCATACATTCTGCCGGCGCAGCAGCGCGTCGTTGAAGGCATGAAGAGTGGTGTCCATGGTTAAAGGATGTTGTCAATCGTCATTCCCAATTCTCTGCGCCTCCAGTGAAGAAAAGAGTGAAGTGAAGGAGAGACAACGATGTGTAAGGTAAGGAATGATTGTTGCAGAGGGGGTATCAGTTAATATTAAATCAATAATGTTCGATTCCTGATTCTGAAGATGAGAGTCAAGTACGGGGTACCATGTCATTAAGAAGTACCTTTGTACCCTACCTTACTCGATAAGGTAATTATGACGCACGACGCACTAGGTAGTCTCAATCTCCATACCTAACCTAGGTAAGGTACGTAAGGTAAGTCAAGCTGAACATGTAGGTACAGTATGTAAGGTAGATATTGTACAGGAGAGCTGAGTACCTTACTACTTGAAATCCCAGCAGAATCCTAACTACATGGTAGTAATTGTCAACATACAGAGATGCATTTCTTTACACTCAAGACCAGAAAAGGGGCAACATTATTACCTACCTTACCTACGTTAAGTTACTTTGAACCTTTGAACCGCAAAAGCGGAAGATGCCACCGCTTACAGCAAAGAATCAAGCAAGGATCATGTGGATCAGACAACGCTAACAGGAAAGCCACATGAGGCTGTGCACCGCCGCGTAATGTACCTTACGTAATCTTGAAGATCCTGTCCACGTCAGCTCAGCTCTGATTATTGCAAAGTGAGCAAATCCTATCGACAGGCACTGTATGTTCCTCACTTCGAGCTCGAGGGAAATCCTTGCCCTAACGCAAGACATGGCCCGGAACGTGCATCACACAATAGTAATCTTGTACGCACCGTCCGCACCACGCTCCACATACCTTACTCGTCCCTGGCAAGCGGGCGTCTCGACTTGACAACCTCGAGCAGGCCCTCGCACTGAGGCTGCTTGATGTAGAAGCGTCCTACTCGGCGATACAGCCCGCGGCCCCGGCGCCAATCTGCTCAGGAGCACGCCGACCAGCTTACGGCTCGAGTCCTGCAGGCAGTAGGCCCATGCGAACGTCCGTTTGTTGGCTTCTCGGTCTCCAATGTGGACATCGAGGTCGTTGAGAGGTCGTTGAAATGCTGCGTCAGCTGACGATCGGTCGCAGACTCCTTCCCCTTGCTTGTATACCTACACTTCGTTACATTTAATAGAGTCAGTACTCTGGACGTCAGGCAAGATAGTGGTGAAAGGACTGTGTCAGGCTGGCATTATCAGTCTACGTCTTCACAAATGCGTGGACGTTGGGGGTGAATGGTATGAGCACAGGCAGCATTCATCATTCCCTTCGATCTTCCTCCTAAAGCAAACGTTAGCATTCACCTTTGGACTACCAGTCACGGGAGTTGTATCGATTCACCATGGATGCTGTGCCGACAATGAATACCTTCCTGCTATAGCACGACGGCAGTTACTTCCCAATCTTCTGACCGCACCTCGTTGCCCACCGTGCCATAACTTACGCATACCCAAGCTTAAAGCACACCAAGCCCGTATCCAGACCTCAGCAGCGTCCACCAACCCCCACCAGCACCACTCCCTATCCCCACTAGATCCCCAGACCAACGATGCACCTCCCCTTCACCCCCAAAAACAACCAACCCAACGAAAAGCACATCCTCGCCACCCGCGGCACCCCCTACCCCATCTCCCAAGCTGAACTCAACATCCTACAATCCCACTCCCGCCGCCCCCGCACCAAACCCCACCTAACCCTCAGCAGCGCCACCCGCAAACTCGAACGCTTCCACGCCCACCCCCACAGCCCCGCCGAAACCGCCGCCCTCCACCGTCTCACCGAGCTGCGCCACGCGCCCCGCTTCGGCAAAGACATCATCTTCAAGACCTTCAACGACATCGACGCCGTCTTCTTCGCGGGCCGTCTGTACCAAAACATCTACCTCTGCTGGTCCGACTGTCCCGAGGGCGTAGCGGGCAGCACGGCGCCGCCGCGGGGGTGGCCCGGGTCGCCGCGGGTGCGGATCCGGCTGGATCGCACGCACATGGAGCTGCCGACAACGCGGCTGCGGGACGTGTGGTCGGTGCTGATGCATGAGATGGTGCATGCCTATCTGATGGTGTGCTGCGTCGAGTATGACGATCTGGACGAGCCGGATCCGGGGCATGGGAGGCATTTCAAGCGTTGTTTGGAGGCGGTGCAGAGGGGGTTGGGGGGGAGGGAGTTTGTCGAGTTGGATTTGAAGCATACGCTAACCCATAGGGATCGGCGCGATCCGAGGTGGGAGTCGGGGTATAGAGCCGCTGGCAGGACACGGTCGGGGAAGCGTCCGGGCGGTGGACGAGGTGGGATTAGCGGGAAGCGGCATTCGTAGGTTGTTGGGTGGCTCGGCTCCCAAGACTCTGACATAGCATACAAGTGCTGGCCGGCCATGTGATGAGCACAACAGAATCTGCGAATCTGCACAAGTTGTTTGCAGCATGCCAGCGGCTGGTATTGTGCCTCCAAAGGGCTAGATCTAGCTATCTCTTGAAGCATAAATTGATAGGCTTGCGATTTCCTAAGGTCATCTCAGCAATAACCAAACCAAAGCTTAAAATAACTGCCAGAACTCAAGGGGTATATGCACTATGCGTGAGCTATTTCTCTTGGACCACCAGGTTCAGTGTCGAGCCACTACTTTCCCTCTTCCTCTTGCGACTCTCTTCCTTATCTTCACCCGCATCCTGTTGTTCATCTTCCGGTACCACATCGTGCCACTGGGGCACTCCGTCACGGCCACCATCCCCCTCATCTCCATCTTTCCAGAAAAGGTCATCAGGAAACGGATAAAGTATATCTTCTTCTCCGCCGAACAACGGATGTTGATCTTCATCATTATACGTCCTGTTGGGAGCTATCGGGATGTAGAACGCCCATCGCCTGAACAAGACAGCTTCTCTAGGGGTAAGGCCTTTCCACTTAGCAGATCGAAGGGAGACCGGAGCATGCTCTTTATCAATATCCTGCATGTGTTCACTTGCTTCGCTTGTGCTCGTGTCGATCGGTGGAGGCAATCTTTGACGAAAGGACGCGGCAAAGTGAGCCAGAGCGTCACCCTGATCGAGTCGTAGTTGGGAGTAAGGCGCCATCGCCGAATTGTGCCAGTGGAACAAAGCCCAAAGGATTTCAAAGACCTCATCAATGCGTCGATCGATCCCAGCCCACATTAACTCATTGTTAATTACCCAGAACCTGATATTACCCGCAGGCCCTGCAGTGTCTTGTAGGTCCGGGATGATCGCTGTGCCCTTGCCTCGCTCATGAAATGGAATCAGGAATTGGTCCAACAGGCCATCTGACAAGCCCCTTTCATCCAAAGCATCCGACACGATCTGTACCAAGGACTGCTCCAGATCGTATGGAATAGCAATGGGCATTGTGATCTGTTTCTCGAAGACCTTATCAAGGTCTGAGCCGACCACTTGACGCCGGATCCTGCGCGTAAGGTAGTCTCTCCCTGTGACAATCAGATTTGTTCTGGCATTTTGGCTCATGTAAGGTGTTCGAAAACATGCAGACACTTTGGCATTGATGCGTAGGGTAAGCTAAGGAATGACTCGAAACTCACAACCGGTTCTTTGGTGTCCTATACCCAGCTCGTGGCGAATAGTATGTTTGAGATTCTCAAAGAGGGAATTGTTGTGCGTTTCAATCGCTCGGGCAAAAGTGATCGCGCTGAAGTCTCTGTCCCACTTGTATTCGGGCACATCGTCGTACCCATTCGGGTCATAGACGGTACTGGAAAAGGACTCCATATCTAGACTTCACGCCAGGTCAGATGACTGAAATGGACTGATTGGCATATACGACTCACGTTGCATCCGCACGAGCATGCAACCTCCACGCTTCACAGTGTCTCATGAAAAGCTCGAACCCACCTAGGCCACGACGACCACCGGGCAATCCATAGTGCATGTCTCTCGTGTCCATATTGTTCAAAAATATGACTGGTCCTTCGCACGGTTCACCTGAAGCTCGACGGCGTGCATTTTCTGCAAACAGTTTATCATTTTCGGCCTTTGTCTCTTCGAACTCTTCTCGCCATACATCCATATGCAGATGGTCGGGACACTGCGAGAGTGGGGTTGCACCAAAGTAGTAAGCATGTACAAAATTCTGACCCATATACGCGATTCTCTTAAGCGTCTTGAGACCAGGTTCTGCACCGTAAGGCTTGCGTTCTCCGAAACTCATGATATGATCACTGTGCGACATGAGGCGTCTCATGGTTTCTCGAGTCTCATCCGCGAACGCGTCATTTTGGTCAGCAGTAGGAAAACCAGCCAGCTTCAGCTGCCGATATTCGCCCTCCTCTAGCGACCGAACGTAGGACGGTAGAATCCTCATTCCAAACCCACGATCGGCATATTTGAATACCCTGATCTCTTGGGTCGCACGGCGGTCTCCAAGATGATGTCCCCAGATGAGATCCATGGTAAAGGTCGAGTAACCAGTCTCGAGTGCTCGCGCACATCGAGGTAACATGAGTACCTCCTTGCCATTGAAGCCAAGAGCACAAGCGTCAAGATCGAAGTTTAGAAGGACTTGTGTCGGCGAATGGATAAGCTTCAAGACGATTTGTACGCGGCGGTTTGGATAATCAGCCAAGAGATTGATCGTCTTGGAGTTTTTCACCACGAGCTGCTGCTTTTTGTCTGCTGGCAGATTGCTTTTCCAGACCTGGTAGATGTGTTTAACTTTCTCATTCGCTTCTTTTGGCGTAAGCCCGTAGATGTAAATATCAAGATCATTGTCTTTGACGTCATTCTCGTCGTCCTTGGACGGCTCGGTGTGCATGAGGGTAGTAAGGGCTACACCTCCAGCCAGGAAGACATTGCTCCAATCCAGACCGTGAAGGATGTTTCGAGTAATACGACTGAAAGTTTCTGCAAAAGCCTTGGAGCTTGGTTGGATTTTTATAATCCTTTTCCTCTGTTCGTCCAGGAATTCGAATCCTCCCTTGGGTGGGTCTTTTCGGGTAATGGTAAGTGGTTGATCAACCGCCCCGGAGGTAGTCGACTCGAACAACACCGAGACATTGTCCAAATTTACGAGGCCTTTGCCGTCCTTGTTCTTCTCCGCACCACGCGATCGAACATATTTTTCGTTAGCGAGGATGGCTTCATCAATGTCTATTAGCGTTCTCGCAGTCTCTGCGGCAAGACCAGGACCGTAGCCTGAAGGAAGTGCGAGAAAAGCTCGCAGTACCAAAAACGGCGTGCGTGGGTCTCCCAGGATCTCCCGCAGCGTGGTCGAGTTGAGATTCTTCGCAATTGTCCGAACGTCGGCAGTAAGGTTATCGGACTCCTCTAGCATCTCAATGATCTTTCCAGCAGACAATGAAGCGAGAGAAGGTGCCTCCGTATTGTTCGTCGTTTGCATCCGCTCTTCCTCCATCATCATCTCATAGCTTTTCAACTGAGTTTTGAGGTGGGCCTCGGTGAGGGAAGATACAGTCCAATCGTTTAGCTGAGGTATGATTTCATGGATATCACTTTGTTCGAAACGCCAGGCGTTCGTCAGAACCGGGGGTAGACCGCCGGCATTGGATGATGATGCTGCCATGGTCTGAAGCCGGGTGATTACAGAGAAATGGAGTACAGGTGGACGCAGTGAAAGGATCTTAATCTGGATTGAATTATGTGATGAGATTGAAACGGCCAACTGATGACGACCGAACGTCGAAGTATATACCGTCAGAAAGATGAGACGAGGTAATATGGGATCAACCAAGTCCTGATGGACTACTATGGTCGAGGTGAGGTCGTTAAGGAGAGCTTTTAAATGTCAGAGAAGGAGACTTGAAGCTAGAGAGCGTTGAAGAATCACATCCAGGCACCGACGTCAAGTCTTCTGATTGACTCCTCCCTCCTCGGGAGTTTTGTGTAGGTGTGTACCTAGTATGTTGCCTGTTTGGCGTTGTCTGTCTGGCGTGTTTGGTTGACGTGTATGGTCGTGATTTAAGCGAGAGTTTATTGTGCCCCCAAAGCCCACCTGCAGGCAACAAAAAGTCAAGCAACTGCCCTGTACACCTGCCTGGCGCATATCTAGGTATACACCTTATGAAGGTACGTATGGATCTATTGCATCTCCTACTGTAGGTGTATCAAAGGGAAATTGGAACCTCAAAACTGATAAAAGATATATAGGAATTTAGCAAAGCAACAGAAAGTATTTGAATAATGGAATCCCGTTATGTCTATTGGTGAGAGAACAGCAGAACAGCAGAACAGCAGAAAAGCAGTCTTCAGCTCTCAAACCAATTATGCGGTTCACGCAATGTGTGCATCGCAAAAGGAAGAGAATCCATGGAAAGGCAGCTTGGAGAGTGAGTGAAGGGTGGAGGGTGAAGGGATGTTCGAATCACAATAACAATGCGGACTGAATCTCGGAGGTTCGTCGTAACAGGGTGTAACGGTCCGCCCTAGTCTTGACTTGACACCATATGCAATCTAATCGTCATCGTCATCGCCCTTACTTCGTTACTGCACCCACCACCACTCTCCCAAACCACCCAAACCAACAAACATCAAACTCACCCCCGAACGATCGCAACGGCCTTATCCCAAGCAGGAATCCCCTCAATCCAGCCACCATAGCTCCCACAACCCCCGCCCGCCTCACCCACCTCCTCCGCACCATGACCACCACCACCACCACCACCCACCCCAAACCCGGCACGCCCACCCCCTGGAAACCCCTCTTCCTCACACACCTCGCGCACCTCCCCTCCCCCGAATTCGTCCTCAGCACCCTCCGCCCCGCCCCTCCCACCTCAACCACCCCATACCTCCCGCGCGTACGCTACTGCATCTTCCGCGGCATGTGGGGCGAGCTCCCCCCCAACCCGCACAACACGGCCCCGCACAACCCGCCCATCTACGAATCCGACATGCCGACCTTCACCACCGACGTGCGCATGGAGAAAGTCCCCGAGATCTTCGCCTCCTCGCCCGGGCACGGCGAGCGGGCGCAGGCGCAGGGCACGGGCGGCGGCGGGCCGGTCGAGGCCGCGTTTTGGATCAAGGAGGTTATGACGCAGTGGCGGATAAGGGGGGAGGCGTTTGTTGTTGATGCGGAGGATGTGGAGGGGGAGGGGGGGGAGAAGGAGAGTAGTGGGGTGCGGACGGTGAAGGGGGAGGTGGGGGGGCGGATGAGGGTTGTGAGAGAGGGGGAGGCGGTGGAGAGGGGGTGGAGTTGGGCGAGGGAGGTTACGGCGCATTTTGGGAATTTGAGTCCTGCTATGAGGGGTTGGTGATAGATCTGTTGAGGTTGGAGTCGATGCTGGTCCCGCTGACAACATGATGTTTAGGGTCGTTCAAGAACCCGCCGCCCGGTACGCCTGTGTCGAAGTCGTCAGGGGATCGAGAGCTGGCGTTGGGCCAGAAGGTTGATGACTTGCATGATCCAGTTGCTCGGAAGAACTTTAGGGTTGTCGTCATCAGGCCGGAGGAGGTGGAGCAACTCGATCTTAGTGATCCGAGTCGGGCGAGGAGGTGGAGGTTCACCTTTGTTGGGGAAAAGGGCCAGGCGGATGGGGCGATCGGGGAGTGGAAGATGGAAGAGCTTTGGCCTTGAAGTCAGTCTGGTTCCGCTTAGCCTTTAACGACGGTTTGGTATACATTGTAAAAGGTGGATTATAGTTTTTTTTATGAGAGCCTATTGATCAAAGTGGTGGCTTATGTCTTGGATCTGTCTATCCTAGGACATGGTACTGTTCACCCAAGTCGTTCTCTGAGTGTCTGCACTTTCCAACAACTTGGACAAAACAGGCCATAAGAGTATCTCTAGTTCAAGGTTTCCAAAACAGTCAATACATAAGCAGGCAACCTCAGGAAGATATCAGCTGTATTTCATTCACACCTCACTTGATCGTCCCACCCACTAGGCATCTGTTGGCACTAATCATCATCCAGTGAATGTTAAGGTAAACATCGCCCTCGTGAAGTCCCATTCCATCCACGCCAGGCTCACTCTCATCCGTTTATCTCCAGCGAGTCTCTGGTTCTTGACTTTGGTGAGAAGTCCACAGCTGGTGGCGGAAGTGAGCCTTGAAACTCGAAAGCGCTTCCAGACGCGACTGATTCCACCATTGCTCAGCCACACCTTGAGATAGTATCACCTCGTTCGTGATATTTGCCTTCTTTGGCCTCCTGTACGCGTCGCTTCCGAAAACATACAAGCATCGTTTCCGCGAGGGTTGCCAGAAGCTTTTCTTGTACAACCATAGAGGAAGCATCTTCGATCTGTCTGGCCGTCGCCAACATGAACATGTCTGTTTAATATCGGATACTCCAGAGCTCCCATGGCGTATGAAGAGATCAATACGCGTAGCCGGAACAATGGAGTCTCGATGAGACTTTGCCATGAATGTGACCAACCATCCGTCATCAATCCCTTGCGGCGGTGGTCAGCGCTCTGTGAACGTTGCTTTCAGGTATGTGCACTACGCTCATACATTTGACTGCTGCCGTGCTGAACCTTGTGTGAAGATTTGGACATCACAGCCCCAGCTTGCAAGTCCAACGGTAAAATTTGGTGGTGCAATGAGGCGTAATTCGGCCTACGAGGACATGGTGTGGACAGATGACGAAGAGCCGGGGAAAGTCAAGGCTTTGAACGAATCCACAAAGCGAGCCAAGACCCAGGCAGAGCGAGAAATCCGTTTCTGTACCAGTTGTAATAGAGAGAAGCAGTCCACCGCTTTTGACACGATGATGAAGACCTGTCGAGCATGCTTGGAAATCAGACGCGCGAAAAGGCTCCGTGTAGGTGACCCTCACAGACGGAAGGTCTATCTCTGAATGAGTTCTAGGATGCCAACAATCTCGAGGAAATCGGTCATATAATTGATCCGAAGCCCCGTCAAGGTACCAGATCTGGGTACCGCCGGGAGTCGCCTGTAGAGATACCAAGTCCCTCAGAGCTAGTCAAAGATCTCAAATGCAATCCAAAGGGAACAGTGGCTTGCGAGGAGTGCCGTAAGAGATACACGACATGTACACACAGAGGCAGTGCTGATGGGTCGAGTTCTCTTGGGGAGACACCTAAGAATGGATTCGCTGTTATAATCCCTCGGAAAAGCGTAGGTGGTCAGGGCTCGATGCAAGCCGAGTCAGTGCAGATTATCAACAATGCGATTCGCAAAATTCGAGCGCTACCAACCCTACCCAGTACCAAAGAAAAGGGCGAAACGACAGCGCTTGACAAGGAATTGAGAGATATAGCCAATAAGGCTACCATGGGAGCATTGAAGAGAAAGCTTGACGAAGCCAAGAACGCCGAGGAGAAGGCAAAATCGACACTGGCCGCGACACAATCTACGAAAAGGGCGTGCCTGGGGAGGATAAAAGAGTTGGACAAGCAGGAAGCCCGGGATCAGACTGCTGCTGTGGAAGCGGAGAAGCTCATTGAGGAACTAGAGCGGAGGATCGTACAGCAAGAAGGGTGAGGTGATTCGTAGTCCCGACCAGTGTCCCTACAGTCATTGATTACCGAGTAATCAAGACTTACAATAGGTAGCCATTAATGAGCAATGAGCTTGCCCACACAATGAATAATTGGTCGCACTGTGACAATCCTGACTTTGTGATGGTTCCGGCTACTACTGCGCCTCTTTGTTTTCCCTTCCTTGCCAAGTTATTTGTACTTGTCCCATTTCATTCGGCCGTGAGCGGATGGACGAAGCAAGGCGTGAAAGGGATCCCCGGCGTGCATTGCAGGCTAAATGGCCATGCAATGCAAACCCCTCTTTTTGCTGACCACCTGCTCTCGAGGAGAAGGGTGTTTCCCCGGTGGTGCCGCTTGGACGCATATTATTATTGGAGCAAGGTATCTGTACAAGTATGAGTACTGGTACGGTTTGTACACATACTGCACAGGCTGAGCAGCCCAAGGGTCGGCAATATTAAGTCCACTTAGCTTCCACAACAGTGGTAGCCGCGACGGATCCTGTCAAGGAGCTCTGCCGCTGACGCGAGGGCTGAATTCTGAGGCTTTGAAACTAAACTTGAGCGCAAACACTCTTGGTCAATTATTGGCAAGTTTGAGCATATGTTGAACAGATGCCGCTGTAGTTGATGCCTTTAAATTACTGTATCGTAGCAGTGATTCGATCAATAATAACGATAGCTTGCCGGCGCCAGCGCAACGTCCCGTTGCCGCGAATAAGATCAATCGGCACTATGACAGTGTGAGAATGTCTGTGCATTAGCAGCTGTTACTCTACTGTACACCCATCTCTTGCCCAATTGTGATTCGTTCGTCTTCCACTTCTCAGGACTTAAATAAATATGTACCATTTCGTATTCGTGCCACTCCAGTCCCGGTGTGAAAGTCGTATGAGAGGGTCCAGGACTCCCGGGGAGTAAATAATACGACCAGATCGTGAGAACAACAACAAGGGTTTCTAGAGGTTTAATTTATGTAGGTAATACTATTTGTACTGTACGAACACCTCCATGTACAAGTAGTTACTGTAAGGCACTGTAGCACTGTTAAGAATTACTGAAAGTAAAGCAAAAGCAAAAAGGGAGATCTATCCATCATTCTACGAGAAAGAGGCATGTCAGAAACGCGGCTAAAACACACCTTAGGTACGCTCTCTCTCCTCCCAAATCCCAAATCTCTCCTCTCCACTTCGAGTCTTGAGAACCCGACACAACGGCTCTCTCAACATTATTAATGCCCCCGTGTCACACATCGGTCAGTCCTAGTCTATGAACAGAGTGTTACCTACCAACACCTCTGCGACAAACAACAAGTACTCCTACTCCTACTCCTTCCTACCCAGCAAGCTTCGACCAGAATCCCATCCCGGTCAGCGTCGTCCTTGCCCAACGTACATACTCTACTCTTTATTTCGCCAATCGCAACGAGTCATGGCCGCCCTGTGACAACACCGCTGTCTTTATTGATCTGCAAACTTTCGGATTCTTGTTCCATCCTGACTCTCGTCTCTGTTCACCGCACTTTTTCTCCGCCAAGCTCAATTGAGTTCGCCTGCAAACGACAAGTCTACGAAACGTCTTGGTGATTACCTTTGCATTGGTGGGTCTCACTATGATCGAATAACCTTTACGCCTTACGACACCTGCTCCGGTTATACCTGTTGTCCTGTTCGCCTTTGAAAAGCATTGACCTTCCATATTCCGCTGCGGATCTCCTACGATGTCGACCATGGATGCTCTGCAGAGCTTTCGATTCCTCGCCGATGGACTTCCGTCTTGGATTTCGAGACTCGACGAGCTTTGCGTTCGGGCGAACGTCACCGGCCCAGAATACTCTCAAGTATATCAAGGAACCGGTTTCGCGCACGATAAGCCCACAAACTGCTCCACTGAATCCTTACGGCCGGTCGACCAAACGGAGAAGGATATGGTAGCCGTCACTGTCACCAAAACTGCTACACCGGAGCGTATCGGCTTCGTCGATCCTGGCAATAGGCACCTTTTTCGGGAAGCCCGACGAAAACGCAAACCGGGGTCGGTCATCTCCGGAGCATCTGGTCCACAAAAGTACCGAACAAGGTCGATGATCATAGTCTACTATGACTCCTTCGTGCAAGAAGCCTTCGAATCCCTGGTTCGGAACATTGGTAGTGCCAGGAACAATCTTCGAAAAGGGAAAATGCAGGCAAGCATGAAGGCCCGCATGTCATCGCTGGGCGATGACGAAATCTCACTCAGCATCAGCGGTTTTGGGAACACCCTGCGGCCCAAGATGATGCATACAAAAGTAAGGGTTCCTACTGGGGCGGAAGGAAAAGCGGCACAGGCCACGGCGGTGTTTGACACGGTGGAAAAGGAGTTGGAGGCGGCGCAGTCTCTGTGCGAGGTTGCGGCACACCAGTTCCTGCGTGACGGCGACTGTGGCCTGGAAATCGAAGGTACGCGACAACGGTTCAAGATCTGCCTCGAGATTGCCAAAAAGGAAGTGGACAGGTTGGAAGAGGAAGCGATATTGGAGAAAGAGAAGGAAGAAGCGGAAGAGCGAGCACAGAACGAGGACAATAAAGTGTCGTTGGGAAACAGTGACGATATAATAGAGGTAGATGACGGCGAGGATTCGGATTCGAGCTCGATCCACATCGACATAACGGCCTTTCGGAGCACCAGGAGATGAGCTTTGTCTCTTCGATCCTTTGATTTTGTTCGACAAAATGCTAGGCATGACTATGGAGCTAGTGCGAGCATGGGCAGGCCTTGCTACGGGTGTTTGGACGCTCCTTTCTCCGGACTTGTCGCTTTGAGCGAAATGTGATCGTCACTTGCAGCGAGTTTCAGCGAAATACATAGCATATCTCGGAGAGGCCACAACGGCCGGGGTCCTGGTGTTTTGCTATAATCCCTCGCTTCTAGCTTGATCAATTGATAACTATATCTTTATTTGTCATCCCGCTCTCGCGGACTGCGTGAAAAGCTGGGCCATCAAGTGCAGACATGCGTCTACTGACATCCCAGTCGGCATAGGTTGCTCTTCACGTTTGACATCATATTTGGGCAACACTTGTGGATCGATAGACACTACTGCGGTGTGCTGTTGGCAAGGGTCCTTGACGCATGCCGAAGGCTGAATTGAAACCCCGAATGAATGCGCTACGCGATATGGAGCTCGTGATTCTATTTGGCAATGGAGTATGTCTATGCATGGCGGTGGTATGATTCAGATCTTCAGTTTGACAGTTGAGCTTCCTCCGCACGATGCTTGGGCAACGAGGTTACTAACTCAGGGACATATCACTACCCGAACTGGTTGCTTCTCATACGCGTGATAATCTTCTGTGTGAGATGATCGTCTAGGTGAGTTCCTGTTGAATGTGAAGAGCAATGCCTATTGTGCCGTGCTTCTGTAATTGCTCGCATTCTGTTTTAGGGGCTGCGCTACCTTAGCATCTTACACGTGATGACCTTGCCCTAAGAGATGGGCTTGCGATTTTCTCGCCTACCTTAAGGTATTTTGGGTCAAAATCGAGTCTTGGTCCTCTTCTCCCACAACATCATCAATACAAATCCACATCACCATACCATACCTCGTTCTTTACGATTAGGCTCTCCAAGCACCGCACAAAAGAAGAAGATGAACAACAATCGAAAGCACCCACAATAAGAGGCAAGAAGCTCAAGGAACAGACAATCGCTAGCATCATGGGATCCGGCCGAAGTCCGTCTCACATCCGGGACCACTACGATCCCACAGTAAGCTTTCTCGTCCGAAGACACCTTGACCGTCGTCCTAATGCAATGAAGCCTGCTCCTAGCTCCGCTTCCAGTCCCTCAGTGGTAATGTCCACTTCATCGATATCCTCGCTTTCGAACACTGTCGACTAACTCAGTCCAGGGCACTACTGCAGGGCTCAGGACCGACAGCAGTCAAGAATTCGAGCCTCGCAACCATGTGTCTGCGACACCACACACTCCAGCGAAACGAGCCTTATCCTACTCCACGCTTCACGAACGGAGCGTGCTTCGAGTCGAGTCGATATTGAGTGTTGAGGATGACGTTGCCTCTCCACCGCGTTCGATACCGATCAAACGCAGAAGAAGTAGGGGTTCGAAACCTTCACCGAATACGAAGGAGCGCTGCGTTACACGAGCGATGGTCAATGGTGAGGAGGACGTTGATTACGACATGACGCATCATCCGATGGATGATTTTCTTGACCTGAAAGCCTCTGCGGAAAGATCAATGAAATCGAAGAACCAAACCCTTTCACCGCTGCCGAGAAAGCGCTGCATAACACGAGCGATGGTCAACGGTTACAAGAACGTTAACTATGACATGAAGCACCACCCGATGGATGATATCCTCCGCCCGGAAGCTGCGAAGAAAAGATCCGTTAGGGACTGGGCTTCATCCGCTTCAGCCATCACGGCTCTCAACGGCCCACTTCGGAGAGGAAAGTCAGCCCTGCCTGACGATCTGGAAAATCCTCTCGCCAAACCGATTCTTGGAGAGTGGGGAGATCTCGAACCTTTGGACAGACGTGTATACATAATGCAGAGAGGCGCGCCTTCCAACGGCAACAACCTCCCTCTCAAGTGGCCCAGAGTTGTCAGCCTGCTGGTGAAGGAACAGCACTTTACGAGGGAGCAATTGAACACATGGGGAGGCATACAAGCGTTCGAGGAGCGTTACGAAACAGTCCGAGTTCATATGATGGCCTTGTTTGGGGCGCCGGAGGAGCCATTGAACGGCGAGGACTTTGTGCTCAGGTACTCGGAAGGATTCGATGTCTACGACCGTCAGCCCTATGCGACGAAGGGTGATAGTGCACGACCCAGCTCCGTGGATGGTGTTGGAACGGACCGTATATCGCACCGTAGCGAAGATGTAGCAGATGAGGGATTGAACACTGAAGCCAAAGACAACCACTACGCAAACAATGAGAGCCCGTGGAGTGCCAAGGGAATGACAGTCGAGTCCGACATTGATGGAAACGAGACCGATGATCAAACTCGTCACGACCTTTATGGCATCATTCAGGACTATATCGACGACAAACACGATGATCATGCTGTTTCTCAACCACAAACGGCGGAGATACGGCCAAGCAATGAAGTGAGCTTGCATGCGAGCTCAGTCGCTCAGGATAATCAGAGCGCGGATAAGCAGCGCAGCTCGTTAGATCTAGCGGAACATACAGACCAGAAAACGGGTCTGAAGAGAGGTATGGCAATGACAGACACGTTTCTATTTTACTACTAATCATTCATTAGAACTGTTTGATCCCGAAGTGTCCTGTTACAAGACTAGAAGAAAAGCGACGAGAAGGTCGAAGCAGAGAGAGTTTTTTGTTTATGAAGACAGTGTAGAACCTGGCAGTGTTGGACGATGTACAAGCGCCGCACAGCCTATATCTAACGATTTGGATCCGCCGAAAGAGAACTTTGAAGAACGTGGCGAGCTAGAGGTTGAGGCGGTGACAGAGCAGTTGTCTCGCGATCTCAGTTACGCAATACAGCGGCATCACCGTACCCTTTCCACGACCTCCGCCACGAGTCTGTTTTCTGCTGACGGAAGTCTCCACCTGCCACAACAAGCCACTTCATCGGTACCAGGAGGAGGTCCAAGGGGAGTTCTAGGGCGCATTTCACAAAGGACCACAGAGATGTCGTAGCTCACAACAAGGTTTATTGTCCAGTCCTGATGGACCCAACACAGTCAACTTACTGAGCCCAACTCTTCCATGCGCAACGTCAACACTGTCTCTTCGGGCGAGAGCATCAGACTACCAATGAAACCTACATTCGTGGCCCAGAATATCTTTGCACCTACTAAAGTCGCTACTCAGTTGGATTACTACCTAGATATTACGCACATTCTTCTCCAGCATACTGCTTATACCGATGCTATTGCTTGGTTGTTCTGCTATCGATACGCTGTCCTACTCTTAACTGTGCTTCATATTTACTGCGTTTGCGTTGATTGAAACATTGTCCCTAGTTATGATGCTGTGCGCATAGCGACGTGCCCCTTGCATTTCAATGCCGCTTTCGGCGTTGCCCTGCCAAGCTTGCTTATTCCGGCGTTCTTTGTCATGGCTGTATCTACTTCGCTACGACGATGACAATAGCAAATCTTAGTCTGCTCATTGAAGCTGTCCATCGTCTAATATCGTGAGCTTCATCATTTACAGCAGCACAACCCAATCTCATAATGGCGCCACCGAATACCACAGATCGTCATGGAGTGAAAGAAGGTCAGCCCCAGGAAGATGGTGTCACCCCCAAGAGACCAGCAGACTGATGCTCAAAGCAACGCAGAAGCACTTAACCGTAAGGGTACCACCATTGAGTCTACGCAAAGGCCGTCCGGTGGGCAGAGTGTAAAGCTTACGTCGAAAGAAACGACCTACAACGGAGCTCTCATTGAGCCGATTGACCCCATGCCCGCTCATTCGTTCGCTGGCGCGTATCGTCCCAACTTCTTTGCAGAGTGGAATGGAGAAGAGTGCGACAAGTACAACTTCCTCAACTGCTCGTACTTCAGCCACGCAAGCGGTGCCGCCCCGACTCTCATCCAATTGAAACAACACGCCCAAGCCCTCTGCAACCTGTTCAAGTCGCTTACCGTGGTTGATCACGAGTCCGACACCGATGACGCTTTCGACTGGCTCGATGATCTCGACACCCTCTACAACAACCTCAACCCTTCCCACTCTCTCCCTCTCCACAGCGTCCGCAACCAAATCGCGACCGGGCAAGACGACGCCACCGGCGCCGAAGTCCTCCTGGCAGGTTGCACCCTCGCCGAAGGCAACGGCGACCGACGCGATCTGGCCGCCCACATCGAGCACGCCAACCAACTCCTCGAATACATCGACCACGAATGCGCACCGGACGGCGGCCTCTTCTCCATCCTCCCACCACAAGGCGACCCCGCCCGCGCCCAAGTCAAAGACACCATCCTCGGCCAATGGCTCGTCTACACCACCAGCCTCGTCCAGCGCGTCGCCGAACTGGAAGTCGAAGTGGCCAACTCGCGCGACGTCCTTGCGGGGGAAGCCACGGCGGCCATGCAACTGACCACGACCGGCCGCATGGCTGAAGGCAAACCCCTCCTGTTCCCGCAGGACCGCTACGTGCTGGCCAACCTGACCCCGGAGCTCTGGGACGTCCTCAACGACGAGCTCTCGCGCAAGCAACAAGACCAAGACGCCACCGCCCGCGCCGCCGCCCACGCCCTGCACGCTCCCCCCACAAAGACGGCCCCGCACACCGTCGCCCCACTCGACCCCCTCGTCGCCATCGACATCTCCTCCCGCGCCTACCGCATCCCCGGCGAGCGCACCATCTTCCTCGTCCCCGGCCACGCCATCCACCCCGGCACCGCCACCACGCGCACCCTGGAAACTACCCGTCCACTTGTGCAATCCGTCGTCCGGCCTGAGGTGGGTGTCCGCAACACGGCCCTCCAGCGCCGCAAGGACGCCCGCATCGAGGAGCTCTATGCCGAGGCGCAGAGGAGGGCTCGGATTATTGCCCAGCTGCGCGCTCGCTTGGCTACTGCTACGGCGGCGCTGAAGACGGCCGAGCATGACTTGCGGCTGGAGAGGTTGAGGGCTGGCGAGGGGAGGGAGAATGATAGGGCGCATCTTGCGAGGGTCGTGGAGGGGAATGTGGTGGGTGGTGAGCAGTTGCAGCAGCAGCTGGGCAATGGGTTAATGCAGGGAAAGGGAAAGGGGAAGGGCGCGGCGACTGGGTAGGGGCTAGGGTAGGGGCAAGGGCAAGCGGCGGGAGGCTTGGTTGGCGGTAATGGTGGGGATGCGGGAGCAGCAGCGGCGGCGCTGGGAGTGCCGGAAGAGCATCAGATTGTCAATATGACTTTCTGAATCTAGTTTGAGAGAGCTGTGCGTTGGCGTTGTGTCGTGGGCGTCTGTTCGTTCGTTCATAGCCCCTTTTACTTGATCCACTCTCGGGCGTCTGTAGTCTCAGTCTCGGTAATACTCTTCCTCAATCCACAGTTCAGTTCACGGATTCTGAGCTGCGAATTACTCCATATTGTTCTACGTTGGGGATTGATTTCGAACTCTACCTCCATATCCTCAACTTCGAATCAGATGCCAATGCTCGAAGCAAGGTTTGAGTGTAGGCAGTAAGAGGACTTACTCAACCCTAACCACCTCTATGTCGTGTATGTCCCCTTTCCAGGTGCATGTTCTTGTGAAATGTGATAACCACCGCGTGCCCGGGAGTATACACACATGATGGACAATCGGTTGGCGGTTTGGATTTAACAGAGTATTCTGGAATAGAAGATTGCGCCACTGTGGCGAGAAGTGATATTGGCACGAAACCCGCATTGCGGACAAGATTGAGTTTGAACGGGGCTGAGACTGGGATGGTCTGTGCCAAGGTATGGAGGGCAAGGGCGCCCTAACTTTCCTATTGGTACGCATTTTCTACGTCCGACTACGTATGCTGGACATCCATATGGATATTGTCGAGGAGTTTCAGCCAACCTATATACTTTGATCACACCATCGCCGCCCACGCCGTCTTCTCCTGGGAAAGTGGCGCGGGCTTCTCGCCATTCAAACTATCATTCAAAAGCCTTCACTATCTATCTGGATTTCTATCCATCCACAACCTCCACTATTCACACCCTCTGGACGTGTACGTACCTGGCCTGAACTGATCTGCCTTTTCCCCTTTGCCACCAACCAGGGCCGAAACACCGGGGTTGGGATAGGTATGAAGCAGTCGCGCTTGAAGTGGGCCGTTCTGTACCCTACCTTGCTATCCTGGGATACATACAACTAGGGAATCGCCTGCGCCCCTCCTGGCACGGTCCTGCTAGCCATAAATTGAAGAGAGAGAATGCATAGGTTTGTGGGGACGAGAGATTTCGAAGGGCTCAACGGTTTCCGTATTTGAGGTAGGTAGTGGCTTTACTGTAATGCTGGGTGTGAGCCATTGTATGTTGCGTTGCGCTTGACCATGCCAGTTCCGGGCCCCTATCTAGACAATATTTTATTTGTTGTCAGCTGTGACAATGACGACGGGGAATATCTATTGAAGCGTCGACCGGTAGTATGTAGAACGACGGCTACATCAATTACTGCGTCGACTGTTAGCACGAATTCTTCGGTGATAGAGTGACGGTCAACAACTATTGACACGTACCAGAAAATAGTCGGCCACAGGCTTCTTGGCAGGCATGCCCCTCGAAGTCTGTGGCGCGGCTTCAAAAACCCGATACCGCCTCCCCGGCCCTGGTATCTTGCCCACATCTCCTGGATAGTTTCCAAGTGCGCCCATACTCCTCCCAATGTCACCATTACTCCGGGCCACCACCCCGCCGTTGCTGCTATCCTCGCCGAGCTCCAAGATAGCCGCGACATTGCCGCAGCGGTAACAGTAGTTCGGCGCGGACCAGACGGTCACGATGCTGGAATCGAACATCTCCTTGAAGCCCTCCATGACAAGCTGATGCGCTCGTGCAATAAGGGAGAGGTCGTTCCGGTGATTGAAGTGTTTGACGATGTCTGCGCCAAAGAGAAAGCCGGCTCCGCGCGGTGAAAGACCCCAGCCGTCGATTTCATCGGGATCGCTCCAAAGGAGGTCGCACATGGCCCCTTCGTGTGGCACTTCTTGCTTTCGGTCTAGGAGTCGGATCTTGTCCACACTATCGACCAGAGGGCTCAAGCCCCCGTGCACGCAGAGGATTGCGCCGCCTCCGGTCTCTTTCGACCCGCCACTGTCGCCTGACGCGCCTGTCCCTGCTGGTCCGATCTTCACCGGTGTACCTTGTTCTGGCGAAGCGGCCGGAAACGCCGTTAGATCCGCGTTGCCTTCGGTGAGAGGTGTTTGTCGAGCGTTCCGCGGAAGGCGGTTGAGAAGCTCGCCATTCGAGTTGAGAATCTCAATCTCAATGTCCTCGTCATCCACCGGGAGTGTCGCCTGCGTGTCCGTCGCGCTGGATGTGGGCTGTACTTCCGAGCTTGCCCCCATCACCAACGCCCCCAACGCCAGGTAATCAAACACCTCGCAGCAATACCTCCAGACATTCGCGCTGCCGTACTTCCGTATACATTCGTCGTAAAACCCATACACCGTCGTGATCTGTCGTGATTCGTGATTTCCCCTTATGAGCGTGATCCGGTCCGGATATCGCACCTTGAGGCAGAGGAGCAGGAGGAAGGATTCGAGAGAGTAGAAGCCTCGGTCGACGAAGTCGCCCATGAACAGGTAGTTTGTGTCCGGTACGTCCCCGCCAACGCGAAAGAGCTCCATCAGATCGTGGAATTGCCCATGTATGTCACCGCAAATCGTCACTGGCGCATCCACTCCGACCACGTTGCCCTCTTCGATCAGCAGCTCCCTCGCTTTGAAGCATAACTCTCGCACTTGGGGTTCTGGTATTGGGCGGCAGGCTCGTAATTGTGCGATTGCTCTATTCTACTATTAGACACCGTTCCGATCATGCGGAGGTGGTGTACATACTTGTCCAAGTCACTCATGTTTGCCCTCCACCATGGGCGTCTGCGGACGGCGCAGCGCCCTTATCGCTGGATCCGCCTGTTCGGTATGCACACCTGTTCCAATTCTCAAGCCTGATCTTTTTGAACACAAGCTGAATCTTCTTGTATCTCGTTTGGTGGCGCGCTGGGGATGGTCTGGGAGTCTCAGTTGGCGTAGGATACTCAGTACAGTGGGTGCACGAAGGTTAGAACGAAATAAGGCAGTATATGTTCAGCAGCTCTTTACACGACTATATGAAAACCCGAACGCAATCCAGCTTGACCGAGATATATCTGTGGTTGTTACTGAGTAGGTACTAGCGCATCATGTTGACCGAGGCGACGCTAAACCTCAGAGCTCCACTCTCTTCACAAGATCCCACCGTCTTGGAGCTTCAAATCAGTGTCAAGTACGTTTCCAAGAGAGAACACGCTACTCCAGATCGGGTATATATTCTGACATGCTGGACATCCAGCCCCATGGCCACCCGATAGTCACCGCAAACCCGCCATAGCGTGCGTTCGCACAACCTCCATTACCTCCTTCACCACCATGCCCTCACACCTCCACCCCCGATCGCGCTGGACGACCTCACTCTTCACGACCACCCTCCTCGCCTCGTTTCTCGTCGTCGGCATGCCGCACATCCTCCCATGCCCAGTGCCCCGAACCGATTTCGCAGACGCCGGCAATCTCGGCGACGGGCAGCGGAGACGGCGGCGGAAACGACCCGCTGCGGAAGTGACGGATACAGAAGAGCTAGCAGAGCAGACAACAGATGAGCTGCAGGATGAGGGTGCGGCCATGGCGCGTAAGGCGAGGGAGTGTCCCGTGCCGAAACCGGGAGGGTTGATTGGGGAGGTGTTGGGGTTCAAGAAGACAGAGGAGGGGGATACGCCACCGGTTAGGCTCGAGACGGTTAGGGGTAGGTCGAGACCGGCGGCAGAGAGATGAGGGGAGAGTAAGGGGGAGTACGCACTGTGATGGCATCGTTCGGGGGTTCGGGTGTTGAGAGGACTTGTTCTGCTCTCAGAGTGGGTGCAGAGAAGCTGGTGCTGAATGAGCTTCGACGGCTCTGCGACTGTACATATATGTTTGTTATAAGGGCGGACACTCGCATCTCTATCTACACTATTTAGATGGCCACACCCAGTCCAATGGAAGTGTACCGAGTGTTCTTTGTACAGTCATAGCCCGGGATCAGCATGCAAAGACGGTAACATCCCTCTCTACTGCCGTTCCAGCTCGACCCACCGATCTGTGCAAGCATTCGAGACTCCGGCATCCAGTACTCCTTCCCCGGTAGTCGTAACCACTTCCGCCCAAAGATGGGACAACAGGACCTCCCAAAAAAGGCCCAAAACTCACACCCACCATCGTACACCTCCCTCCCTTGCACACACCATCAGCTCCTCCCCAACCCAAACAACCTCCCAAATAGCCCTCCCCCACCTCCACCTCCCACCCCAACACCCCCTTTCCCCCCCCTCCTCGCCTCCTCCCGAATCCACCCCCTCAAAAACTCCCTATCCCCCAACCTCTCCACGCTTGTCAGCCGCGTCCCCAACTGCGCCTCCCCCCGACTAAACGCCAACAGCGTCGGTATCGAATTGATCTACCCCCCCAAAATCCCACCATCAGCCCTCAATCCCCACTCTACCCCCCTCCCTCCCACCAACGCTCTAACCCCACCCCCACAAACACAACGCACAAGCACAACGAAAGCCCCCCAGCAGCACGTACCATAAACCGCATCCCCAACCCCTCCCCCTCCGACGCGGACGTCGTAAGCGTCGGCGCATCAAACTCCACCTCCGCGAACCCGACCCCGCCCTCCTCCTCGCCGACGCCCTCGCTCTCCACCAGCTCGCGTATCACAGGCGCGACCACTTTGCACGACGCGCACCATGACGCCGTCCAGAGCGTTAGGAGGGGGCGTCGGCTCGAGGATGAGAGCAGGAGGAGTGAGCTTAGCTCTTCTTCGTTGCGGATCCTGTGGGATCGATTTAGTTGGTGGACGTTGGGGGGGGGAAGCGCTTGAGCGACGGGGGATTTGGGGGATGGGGGGACGGGGGGCTTAGGCACGGACGGGGAGAGGGAGGGAAGGGAGAGGGAAGGAAGGGAGAGGGGAGGGGACCTACGAGTTGTAGACGCGGTTTGGAGCCAGTCGCCGCGCGGAGGCGCCGAAGGGTCGGCTTGCGGTGCGTGGGCGGTGGAGGAGGGTGGAGGCGGGTTTGGCGCGGGTGGAGATGCGGCGGAGGGCGGTGGTGTTGACCATCGCTGTCGCTGTCGCTGTCGCTGTCGCTGTCGCTGTCGCTATCGCTGTTTGGTGTCTTGGTGAGGGTGAGCGAGGTCGAGGGTTGTGGTCTGAGTTCTGTGGGGTGGGAGTCAGGTAGGGTGGTTGTGTTTAGGCGGGTTTGTCAACGTTGTCAATGGTGCGTTTCTGAGCTATGGAGAATGTTTTTGAAGTGATCACGTATTGAGGTGTTGGGTGATATTATATGAGAACTCTCATCTATCAATTCTAACACCGCAAGCTTCTAGGTAGTCATTCATCCCCTGAGTAGGGGTATACATCAACCCCGAAGTTCAAGCCTCGACTTCCTCTAGTTGCGGAAAAGATTAGGATTAAACTAGGTAAAAAACATATATCGCCTTTAATATTATAGATCTTTGTTGCGTAGACTCTTGCTGCTTTTAGATCGTTTAACCTGAGACACCAATCAGATGCAGTAACATGGAGGACAGTGACATTTTTCGTACCTCCGACGGCATTGCCAATTTTCCCGTCATCGCCATCCTCACCTCAATCGCCCTCTCCATCGTCATCTCCATTTCCATCACGAGCGTGACCCCGAGCGGGACCTTAAGCAGGACTCCTCGCGGCTGCAATAGCTTTCTCCTCGTCTACTATCTCCTCAATGATATCGGTGAGAATTTGATCGTTCATCATGACCGACTCCATCGCTTCGACCGCGTCGGCTGGATCCTGAGCCTCACAGTAGCCAAAGTGGTTGAAGAAGGCCTGAATCGTCGAAGAATTCAAGCACCCGCCCAAAGCCAAGTTCACGATCCGCACCCCACACTTGATGAAGTCTGCGTCGGGTAGCGTACCGCTACGCTGCGAGTCGTCGATGAGGGGAATTCCGAGCATGTATGCCCATGCGTTGAAGATGACGTGAAACCCACATTCGATAGCGCCAGTCTGTTGCGGAACGGTGACGATCTCCTCGGCGAAAGTCGGCTGAACATCGACGGGCATGCCCTCCGGAGTGAGGCCCATCCACCCAGAGTACCGGACAATGTTCTGCACAGTACTCCGGGTATGATCCAGATCCTTCGCCCCTGACAAGCTGTCATGGATCTGGATACTGACATCTGTACTGTCCGCCGAGTCTCGCGAAGCGATAGCAAGCAGGAAATGACCTGCCCAGGAACGCCGTGAGCCGATTCGCCTCTTGCTGGTTTCAGTGTCGTCAGGGTTGAATAGTAGGGGCATGATGTAGTCATTAGGTGCTCCAACAGAAAGAGAGCCATGCCATTCCCCAGCGGCTGATGCCGTGCGAGAAAGTCGAAATAGATTTGCTGTACCAAAGGCGAAATGTAAGCCATCCGTCCACAAGCCTCGCCAGACGGCGGCGATGCCAAGTATAACATCATCATCCGAGAGCTGCTCTCTCCTAACGGTATACAATTGGGTCTTGCCCAGATTCTTATAATTTGCTTCACAAGCGTCCAGCCTTGTCTGTAGTGTGTCGGCCCACTCGGTTTCTCCTTTGACAAGAATTGCACCCCTTGGCCTCCTGGGTGGGGCTCGCTTCGGTGGTAGCAGGGGCTTCTTGGTAATCGGTAGAGGTTGAACGACAGGCCCTGTCGCCGTCGGAGGTGCTGTAGTCCCACCTTCTTTCTTGTTGTCCTCCTTCCTCATGCGGTCAACAGTATCGCTCAGAACATCGTGGTGCATGAAAACAGACTGCATATTTCGAAGTAGTTGGCCAACCTGGCTTGTGCTTTGAGTACGTGCATACTCGTAAGCTGTCAGAAGGCTAAGGATAGTGTCGCCGTTCATGTGGCCCCGGAGAGCAAGGTTGATGACGGTGCGGGCTTCCTTGTAGAATTTTGCTTGCTCTTCGCTCGATATCGACCATGTCTCATTGATGGTGATGTTCAGCATATGAGCCCAGGCATTAAGCACTAGGTGAATGCCACCCGCAAACTTGTCTGTTTGCTGCGGAACTGTCTGCCAAACTTCCCGAGTAAAGTTGGGCCAGGTCCCCTCAGGCATCCAGGACGAGTTTCTGACAACGTTTCGAGCCGCCGCGCGAATGATTCCTTGCGACCGAGTTGATGCGTTGTTGAGGTACGTTATGAAAACCCCGGTTTCGCTAGAGGGATCCCGTTGAGCAATTGCCAAAGCGAACTGCTCAGGTCCTGTGTCCCACTTTTCAGCGCCTGACTTGGTATTCATTCTCTTCTTTATGGCGATCTTTTCCGCCTCGAGGATCTCTTGCTCTTCTTTCCTCATTTGGTCGACTGACTTTTTCGGTGGGACTGGTTTCACGTCACTCTCCTTTTCTGGCGCCGGGTCTATGATACTCTTGGAGAACTCCAAAGGGATTATCAGCGGATGAGACGCTCCTACAGAAGCCAAGTTCGACCATATTCTTCGTCTGGCATACCGGAAAAGGCGTGCGTTGCCAAAGGCGTAGCGGATACCCCCAATCTTCGCACCCTTCCACACGCTTGCAATTGCCATGGCAGCATCAGAGTATCTAAAGTCTAGGGATGCTATTTGGTGCGCTGAATTCTCGTCATCTGGTGTCTTCGAGGCTTGAGCTTGCATCTCCCTCAAGCGCCTCTGAAACTCAAGCCGCCAGGCGGCTATGCCCAACCCGGATATGGTTCCCACCAAGTGAGGAGCTTGTCGCAGTCCTCCTGTGGTAGGTTTACCTGGCTTCTTTGGCGGATCAATGGGCTTCTGTGGGGGCCCTGATGGCGGTGGTTTTGGCGCCTTACCTGGCTGCTTTGGTGGATTCATGGGCTCCTTTAGCAGATCCGTGGGCTTCCGTGCGGGCCCCAATGGTCGTGGTTTTGGCGCCTTGCCTGGCTTGTTTGGTGGAATCGTGGGTGGTGGTGGTGAGAGTGGTTTCGTCAACTCTGGCGCACCCTTTGGCGGTAGATTAGGGCCTGGGATTGTTTCCTTTGGAGGCGGCGGCTTTGACCAAACACGTTTCCGTGACGGCCAGCTCGGTGGTGGTCTTTGTGCTGCCAATGGAGGTGACAGCAACGGCGGCTTTGGTGAGTTACGTTTCCGTGCCCTGCGCGGTATTGGTCGTGTCGGCGCCATTAAAATTGGAGGTGACGGCGTCGGATTTCTTGAGGGTATATCTGATGAATTAGTCGCCGGTGAAGATGTTTGGCGTGGAATTTCAGATCCTGAAGCCAATTAAACCTTCTTCTCTGATACAAACGGGGCGATTGAGATGTAAAAAGCCTACCTTCTGCAAACCTTTGCTTCTTTGACGGGCGAAGCGGCGGCGATGGTAAATCACGTTTCTGTTCTTCCTTAGTCTTTGGTGGTCTTGTCGCTGCCAATGGAGGAGGTGACGGCGTCGGATTTCTTGAGGGTATATCTGATGAACTAGTCGCCGGTGAACTAGTCGCCGGTGAAGATGTCTGGCGTGGAACTTCGGATCCTGAAGCCAGTTAAACTTTCTTCTCTGATACGAAGGGGGCGATCGAGACGTAAAAGCTTACCTTCTTCTAATCTTTGCTTCTTTGAAGGACGAGTGTTCGAAAGATTGATGTAGTCTTCACCAATGTTCAAAGGATGTTTCTTAGACTCTTCAATCTAATCCAGCTGTTAGCAGAGTGTCTAGAGGATAACTCGAGGAAGCTCATACCTCATCTCTCAAGCTGGGTAAATAATCGATGCTCTCGTCCGTGTGCCACCATAATACTGCAGTCTCGCCAACCTCGATAACGGCAAAGTCTGGTAAAGGACCTAAGACGGCATTCGTTCCGTACATTACACCATTGACCCGTAGAGGCGTATTAGCGGAATTGTAGATGAAGAAGCGCTGAATTGTGTCCGCAGCGGAGTTGATGCTGGAAAGTCTTCTGATATCTAAATGACTAGCCCAGCGTGGAACAGATTGGCCGGGCTGCGCTGAACGTTGGTAAGGCAGAGGTTGAACAGCGTCACTAATTAGATGATATCAGGACACGTCCTCAGGTAGGCAAGTAGGTGACTTACAGTTTGATGAAGTGGTTATTATCTGTGATCCACTCATATCGAAGCTGGAAGCTCGTCGCGGGGTCATGACTCTGCTCTTCCTCTGCCCTGTCATGCTTTTTCCGCTCCAGATAGGCCATGAAACCACTCTCACGCTCAATCGTTAGCGGCGCTATCATGGGCAGAGAACCGACAAGCATTGCTAGCCGGAGATCGAAGCGTCCATCCCGCTGCGAGTCGACTTGTCGAACTCTGCCAAACAGCTCTCTTACCCCAGTCGATGCTCGCTCGTTCACGCGATCCAGATGCCGTCCGTCAGACCACGAGAAATTGGCGAGAGGAGAGGGTATCGGAGCCAACGTGGGGATGGCAATGGGCGTTCGATCATTGGGAGATGCCATCAAAAGAGGGGACGTGTCCCAGCGTCGGTTGCCGGTCTGGGATGGCTCGTCCGAGGCACGGCCTGTACCGCCAGTCATTGCAAGTCCGCCTGGAGCCATTGCCGTTTCTTCTTCGTGGAGATCTGCTCCTGTCTCTGGGATTTAGGAGCCACAATGCATCAACAGATCTCAATCCTGGTGAGCAAGGGTGAGATTGCAAAGAGTCGCACATATTGCCAATGCCGATGTTTTTCTTGAGCATCATAAATGGAGGGCTCATTGCATCCGTTCTTTGTCCACTTTTGTCCATTCTGCTCACTTTGTCTAGTAGACGAAAGCAGCGACTTGTTGGAAATTGGTCAAGGCCAGAAACATCAATCGGATAGGCCAGATTGCTGAAAGCGGTTGAGCAATAGTCCTTTTGCAACAATCAACAAGACTACTTGCAATTCTGGGCGTAGAAGGTGTTGTTCGACCGAATGCGGCGAGGAATGTTGGCTCGGTCTAACCCGACGCGGTGGATACGGTGCTACCTGTCAGACTATCTAGAGTCCATTTGAAGCTCAGATTTTGTAACTACTGTACCCCAGATGACGGCAAAACATCGATGGTGGATGCTTCGCGCCTTGAGGACTTCATGACCCCTGGTGACGCCAACCACCAGACAGCGATTGTCTCAAATCGTCCTCACTAACCAGTATATCTGTGCATGACTCTGAAGAGAGTTGAGTTGTCGACTCTACAATCCATATTCGAAGCACAACCCAGTTCCGCTTTTACCTGCTCAGAGCTGACGCCGGTGGCCATATCCCTGATGATATTCGTAGCGAAGGTGCAAGATGACATGTCAGCGTCGGCGTGGATCTCTTCAGAGTATCCATAACCGGCTGATCCAGACCAAACGTCCGAAGCCACCGGATGGTACGCGTGGCCCGTTCTCGAAAATTCATCGACGTTGAAGACCACGTCTGTATTTGGATATGGTCGAACGGATGAAGCCGAACTCGTGGCCGACCAAGCGACTGGGCGAAGTTGACTATGCGCACTGGGATTCGAGATAACAGCCGGCGATGTCGAGATGGGCTTCAATTGCACCGAAGACGACGAGCCTGCTGCAAGCTGTGGACTACACCCAGGCCGCTCTCCGCAGCACGGCTTGCGCGCACTCAACATCGAGTCCAGCGCCGTCAGCCCAGACGCAACCTGCGGCTGAGGCTGGTCAAAGGACTTTCGCAGATAATCGTCAATCTCCGACTCCGGGACGCCTCGCTGGAGCAACAGCAGGCGTAGAAGCTTGTTCTCCTCAGCCACTCGCCGTGCGGCCGCCTGGATCTCGGAGGAGGCTTCGACCCCGAGAAGCTCGCAATTGCGGTACTTGCCCTCCAGTTCCTGCAGATATTCTTTCCGACGTGCTCGCGACCGCCGCTGGTTGTCACGGATCCGAGCGAGGTTGGCCTTGTCCTGCAACTATCGTCAACCAATGACCTCTTGCGGGTGACTCCCTCGCGCCAGCGCCGAGTGGCTAGTAACATCCACCGAGGACCGTTTAACTTACGACGTTCGACATGTCCAGGTCGTAGCTCCTTCAACGGCCTTTGGTAGTAAGAAAGGGCAAGGGAAAGGAAGTAGAGGCGAGTATACCAATCACTGACTGGGAGAAGTGACAAGAATTGAGGATGAAGTTGAAGACGCAGGTCCGCATGGGCAGGACATGCTGGTACTGTATGTAATATATTCCACCTTCGATCTCGACCACCCAACTTTGGATTACATACTTACAAATCAATACCCAATGAGAGTGCCGACTTTCTCACGTTCCTGACGTTTGACGTTATTATACTGTAACATCCCTACCTTGCAATGCTCGAATGTTAGATGAGTTGGGGGTCTGAATAATAGGTCGACCATAACAAGTAGGGAAACCCTGACTAATAATACTTACACCAATTCAGGGTCTTCAAGCTCAGCAGTATGGTATCCAGATCCATAGGGGGCGAGAACAATGTCTTGCTCCATGAATCATTACGTCAATTGCGATTCGTTATTCGTCGTCAAGTCATGTTACCCAGTTGAGGCTTGTAACGCCGAGTCATACCCCGTAAAGAACCAAACACAATATATCGATCCATATCACACATACATATCGCTCTCGCTCAGGTTATATGAGTTGACCCCATCGACAACGTATCCACTGCCGGGCGCACCGTGGCCTAGCAAGTTCGTGTCCGAGTCGATACCGTTCCAATTGCTGAAACCGTGCTCCAACGCGAACTGATCCTTGACCCACCACCCCTCGTACTCCTGTACGAGCGCATCGACGCCACCGAAGAGCGTCGACGGCGACATCTGCGCCGATGCGGCAGAACCCCGTGACGCCGCGTCATGGTTCCAGAGCTCTTCTTGCGCCTGCGATAATCCGTATCTGCTTTGCCGGGGTAGTCGTGGTGGGTCGGCTGTTACTGGAGGGTGTACGGGAACACGAAGGCCAGATGACTGGGCGCTGTGTATCGACGCGAGGCTGCCTCCCAGGAGGTCCCCGTGGTCGCTCGTGCCGTCCTTCAAGTGGTTCCGGTTCGACATGGGGACCGGGGGCGACAGTCGCTGTGTCCGTGCAGGAGACATGATTTCCGACCTTGGTGATTGCTGATCTTCCGAATCGTAGAGCCCAAATCTGGAGTCCTTACGCGCCAGGATCGTTGCTGCTTCTTCCGGCAGGTCGATTTTCCATCGTTTCGCGAGAGTACTCAGTATACCCAGTGTCCTCCGTGCACAAAGCCAAGACTCCGAAATCTCCTCCAAGTGTTTTACACCATGTGTGATATCTCTTTTCGCGTTCTTCTCCGGAAGGTTGAGTAAGTGTATTGTACAGGCCGAGTGAGCGATGTAGACAGCGATGTTGCAGATCTGCCGTAAACCATGAGTCCGCTTGTAAAGGCGTAAAAGTTTGGAGATCATTGCAGCCGCGTCGGTGCAAATCTTCCGAGGTGAGACATGTGCTGGTAAAGGGGAGGTTGCCTGATTGTACTTGAGGAAGGGTCGATACAGGTGAATGAAAAGGAGTTGGAAAAACATGCTGGCACAGAATCAGCTGCTGTCGTCTGTCGTACTGACGAGACCGTTTTTCATCGCTTACTGCATAACGAGTACACTGGGCAATTGACCATCCTTTGCTTCCATCTCCTTTGGCAGACTCTTGCGCCATGCCTCGAGCCTGGTGTGCAGCTCGGTCAGGCGTTTGAGCTCCGCTTGCCTTCCGACAGGCTTGTCGATATGGGTTGGGTGATAGAAATGGATGAGTAAATCGCTACTAATTTCACACAGGAACGATATCTGTAAGGCTACCGCTCGCGTCCGAGAGGGTTGGGAGTGCGCTTGGCTCTGTCCAGAATCAGTATAAGGTGACCAGATATCAGCATCCTCATCCGGGAATACGTCGTATCTCGGCGCGGTTATACTCGAAAGCGGAAGTTGTGGTTGACGACCGAGATAGTTCGACCAGCATCTACCGGACAGACTCACGTCAGGACATGCCAAGTCACATCTACGAGAACACTTACTTATCAAAGAGAAAACAACCCCAGAAGGTCACTCTCCGGGCATCGACCTCCTCCTCATCCAGACTGGAGTCACGATGGGCGGTGAGACCACCGGAGCCGACATTGAGACCGAGATCGCATGCCATCCGAAAACTCATTCCGCTGTACACCCAGCCCTTTGCCTCACGGCCGCAACCAGCTTCGCGTACGGACATCAAAGCAAGCGCCTGTACGGTCGCCAGCCTCGGCTTCTCATGTTCGTCATTCTCCAGTATCAACCGCTTGGCCTCTTTGAAGAAGTGATCGCCAGCTGTTGCGGAGTCCCGGGGGTCGGCCCTCGCTGCCGGCCAGGATGTAAAATGGCAGCCGAGAGCCAGCATGGCATTCAGCAACAGCGACGTGCAGTACTCGGTTTTCCGTCGTGTCTCCTGCGTCGGCTTTCCCATGAGAAAGTCCCGATAGAACAAGTGTTTCGACAGCGTCGTGAAGTAGGTGTAGTGCCATGTGAAGTACATGTTGATCAGATGAATGATGAGTTCTGGGTCCGCTGTGACTTCGGTCCAAGAGGTGATGGGGTCCTCTTGCTGCTGGCATGGCTCAACGCTGCTGTTCGATGCTGCCATCTCCTCGCCATCCGAGCCTGAACCCAAGAAGATCAAATTCGACGTCCCTCCAATGAACCGGACCGAGCCATTGTCCAGCCGTAACGCTCCCATTTTTCCCGACAACTCCGTCTCGAATTTAGGGACCTTGATCGGGGGGCCATTTCCCCCCAAAGGTGATTCGAGCTCATCCTCTTCTTCGCCGAAGCTATTATCCTTGGCAAGTATGGACTCTGCCACATCGTCCAAGCTCTCGCACGTTCGAATCTGCCGAATCAGGTCCGCGACTTCGCCCTCGGGATAATTCAGAATGGCTTGGATCAAGGTCTGTAAGGTCGAGTTGCGGGTTTTGAGGTTATCGATATCCTTCTTGTACACGCCCTTGCGCCGGTGGTCGGAATTCGGGTCGTAGACACACTTGGTCCCGTAGACGGACGAACAGGCGGCACAGCTGGGCGTGTTGCCGTCGCACTATCGCAGCCATCCGACTCAGCACGGGGTTACACTTTGTACGTAAGAGTTCAGGCGTGGAGGCGTGTCATAGGTTGGAAGGGCTAGGTACATGCCTTCGATTTCCGCCTGCGACAGGCGATGCAAGCTGTACTGACACATCTCCGTTTGGCTGATGCGGAGGAGTCCTTGTCGCGACTTCTGGATTTGGACTTGAAGGTAGGTCCAGGTTCGGCAATTGAAGCCTGAACTGCATATCCGGAAGGGTATGTTGGCGGGTTATCCTCCGTCTTTGGGGCCTGCGCCATAGGAACATCCAAGCCGGAAGGTTTTATCTAATAATTTTATCAATAATTCCATGCGAGTATCGACAAGAGCCTCGGAGATGTTCAAGCGAACCGCATTCTTTTAGCCAAACCATACCATAACCATTCGAGTATTCCCTTAAGGTGTTGGCAGGGTATTCGTGGTAAGTGAGTAAGTTAAGGTAAGCTACCTGTGTAATTGATCCAATCAAGTGGGCGTGAGAAGGAAAGAAAGCCGAGTGCTGGTGCAGGAACAGGGACGATACCCAGACTCCAAGAAAAAGGGATGAGAGGTTAATACTCAATCTCAATACTCAATACTCAATACTCAATGGCATGAATATTTACGTGGCTATGTTTCCGTAGGTAGGTCTTTGTCAAGAACTTCATTTCTGCCTATGTTAGGTATGATACAGATACGGATTCAGATACGGATTCAGATACGGATTCAGATATCTTGCCGGCCCAATCGTCACCCTACCCGTCACGCTTCTGGGGTGCGTGCTTCGCGAAGTACGAATCGTACCTTACGAAGACACACCAAGTGTACGCTTTCAAAGAGAGAAACGCTGCTTAGAATTGGGTGCTCATGCCAGATCCTGGGTAGATAAGATAAGATAAGATAAACAACAGATCTTGGAGGTGGTAAGGTAAGGTAGTGAAGTGATAAGGGTTGCATACCAGGTAGGTGCTACTACCAGGTAGATAAGGATCTGTGCCGTGCTTACGAAGGTATTGCTTTCTTTTTCTCTTTCTCTTTCTTTTGCTGGTAGGTTGACAAGTTGATATGGTACGTCAGTTTCATCGACGATTGACAATTGACGATCACACTGCATGCACTAACGGCGCATCAGCTTTCCCAGCCGTGAGGTATCTCTACATATATGCACCTGAGAGTATGGACGCCCCAGAGGAGAAGGATGTCAAATTGCAAAGAGCTTCGGAGAATCTCCTGTCTGAACTCAGGAGCAGACTACCCAGCTTTCTCAAGAAGAAAAAGAAGAAGACTTCCTCGCCCAATGAAGACCAGAATCAGGCTGTGCGTAGAAGGGTGGGTAGAAGCGACACCGATAGCCTGATACAGCTGGTACGTAAGGTAGTCTCAGGATTCGACCTCAGCCAGATTCGCTGAGGTATCTTCAACGGTAGCTCGAGCCTTTCCAAGAGTGGCCGCAGCTCCTCGATCCACATCTAGCCAGTCTTGTGCCTCCTTTGATTAATGCATATTTAACTTACCTGGTCCGCCACGGAGACATCTATCGTTCCTCGGCCGTCGCGCGACCAGCCGTGGCAGTGCCGTTGCCACGAGCAATATGCAGGCTACTCTACACACTCTGCAAAATTCGGGGCGAGAAGGTCATCACTCGGTTCTTCGGTAACGAACCAAAATACCTGGAACTTCTACTGCATGCTTTTGAGACATGGGACTTCTCCGAGAAGCCTATTACCGAGATAGACCATAGGCGTCTGATCTGGGAGGAGCGTTACATCATGCTGCTATGGCTCTCACATCTCTTACTCGCCCCCTTCGATCTGGCGTCGATATCTTCGAAGCCTGCTTGCGATCAGAAAACGGAAATACCGAAAGTATTCCGCCTTCATCTTCCCACAGCGTTGCCGGACATCTCCAGGCGGCTCATACCCATCTGTTTCAAATACCTTGGTGTCGCAAGCAAGGAGAGGGAAGCTGGAATAAAGCTTCTTGTGCGCCTGACTCTTCGGCCGGACATGCGCCGTGCTGGACTACTTGACTCTCTCATGCTGTGGGCGATATCATCATTTGATGTTCAGTCCGGCGAACCTCCGGAGACTTCTATCTTCGCTCACGTTGGTGTACTCTCATTTCTTGCGGGGATCCTTCAGTCAGCAGAGAAAGGAGCAATTTCTCCCTTTCTACTTCAGATCTTCAATGCCATTGAACGCCTGAATCAGGGTGACGACACATTGTCTCGACATATCAAGTCCTCCGCTTTGGTGCGCAAGACTGTGATCAAGATTCTACGAGCTATGGCAGTACTAGTATTGCAACCGGGTACACCTCTTCCCAATGTCGAGAACGTCGATACAAAGACTATGATTCTCGAAGTAGTCATCGATCAGTTGCTTTTCGATCTGTCCGACAAAGACACCCCCGTAAGATACGCGGCGAGCAAAGCGTTGAGCGTCATTACACTCAAGTTAGACCGCCAGCTAGCTTCAGAGGTCGTTGAAGCTGTTTTCGGTACGTTGGAGGAAGATGTCTTGTGGGATGACCCCGAAACCGGTTTGGCTGTGCCCAACTCAAGATTCGATACCTTCAACAACGCCGCACTGGTCCGAAACTTGACAGCTGTAAATCCTTTAAAGTGGCAAGGCCTTGTGCTTACCCTTGCACATCTCCTCTTCCGGCGCTCGCCTCCTCCGGAATTGCTACCCAGTATCGTCAACGCTCTGTTGCTGGCGCTGAGTTTCGAGCAACGGTCCTCTACTGGTAGTTCCATCGGCACGAATGTCCGAGATGCTGCTTGCTTCGGCATTTGGGCGTTGTCTCGAAGATATACGACAAAGGAACTATTAGCGGTTGATACTGCCACCATACGTGCCGCCCACGTCGCGAACAAGGCCATGAGCATCCCTCAGATTTTGGCTATTGAGCTGGTGGTGGCTGCTACAACTGATCCGTCGGGCAACATCCGAAGAGGTTCATCAGCCGCCCTACAGGAGCTCATTGGCAGACATCCAGATACTATCATAGAAGGGATACCTCTTGTGCAAGTTGTAGATTATCACGCTGTTGCAAGACGCTCAAGAGCTGTAACAGAGGTGGCTATTGGCTCCGCAAAGCTCAGCCACGTGTATTGGGCCGCTCTATCAGCCGCCCTCCTGGACTGGAGAGGTATTGGCGCGCCTGATGCCGAATCTCGCAGGCTCGCGGCCACCGCGATCGGCTCTCTCAGCGCAATACGTGGGGATGAAGGGATCATATTAAACCTACAGGTTGTCACGAGCAAGCTTCACAGCATGAGGCCTGCAGGGGTCGAGCTAAAACATGGACTTCTCATGGCTTTGGCTTCTATAGTCAACAATGTCACGGGGCTAAGTCCTGGGCCAGCGATGGCAGGAATCTCGGGGCCAACTCGGATGAAGCTATTTGATCTGTGGAATGTTTTCACCACAGCTTCGTCGATATCAGAAGACGACCTGACATCCGCTGTACTGCGTCCAGAGCTTACCTCGGAAGGCACAAGCTGCTTGATTTCATCGCTGGCTCGTGCCTCAGTCACAGCCCCTCAAGGATGGGTCTCTTTGCCAAAACCCTCGGAACAATCGCTTTCGAAGTGTCTTGGCTTTCTGTCTCTATCTCTTCTACGTATCGAGGACGAGGTGGTCGTTTGTGCGTCTACCGCGATGGAAGACTTGTTTGCCATCTTGGATCCCTCCAAACGAGCCGAACTTGTTCGGAATTGGGTCTCCCTACTAACAGTAAATAAGGCAAACCCGACTTGGGGAGCCGGCAGAGGACTAGGGCACCTGGCAGCGCTGGGTGCAGTCTTCAAGTACGTCGCAGAAGACTCTGTTAATTCGACTGCTGATCGGGAAGCGATAATTCATACGTTAGTGGCAAGAGCTAGCTCTGAAGTGGAACTGGAGTCTAGAGTTGCCGCAGTACGCAGTCTGGGCGTCGGGGTCGTCGGATCTGGTGGTACGTCTAAGATGCTTTAGGAAGTCACCATCTTACTGAAAATCGCAGTTCTCAGTCCAACGATTATCCAGGGGCTGAATGCGGCGCTCGACGACTATACTACGGATCAGCGTGGTGATGTTGGATCACTGGTAAGGGTCCAAGCCATCGGCGTGGTGGCAACGGCCTGGGGGAGAGGTCTCCTTGGCGGAGAGGACGACAAGCGCCAGCTTGTACATCGTGTCTGTCGACTTGCTGCCGAGAAGCTTGACAAGGTCCGCTTTCACGCATGGCTCTGTCTTCAAGAGATCTTGGGTCAAGAGTATTTCCCAGTTGTGTAAGTAAATATCGTATGTCGGGGCACTCAACGCATACCTGACCGTCGACACAGCTTCACAGACATCTCTCAGATCTCCACGTATGCCTATTTCCGACAACTGCTGTCATTGATGTCCGAGAGCTGGTTAAGACTGCCGCTTCTGGAAGGCTATGTGACATCTGCAGGAGTGGGATCGGAATCATTGCTTCGTTCTTCGAGACTTGCACTGGTAGACTACCTAGAAAGCGCTCCGCCTGAGGCTCGAGCTCTCGAACTGTGTAACGATCTGACGGAGCTCTTGGGGCGTAGTCTGTCAAATGATCGCTTGGCGATACCAATACTTGAAGTCGTCGGGTTTCTATTCGATGCTAGGACCCTTGAGGGATTCGACGATGCCTCGTTCAAGTTGGTGCATCTGCCCTGCTTCTGGCAAAAGAGCTGACAAGTGCAGGTGGCATGGGTTCTACAATCTTATCCAGAGGTCGCATTTCAAATCTCGCAACGTCCAAAAACTGGAAGCTGCTGTCGAGATATATGCTGCTCTCTCAGAGGTAGCGCCACTTGGGCAAGAGGCGACAGCAAAGCTTACGAAGATGCTCAAGCATCCTTTTCCAAAGGTGATAGGCATCGCCAGTCTGTTCTGCCACCACCGCTCACTCTCAACAGATACAAAATACCGTAGCGGATGCACTTTACGTTCTTGATGATCATCAAGAGGTCAATACTGATCAACCATCAGTCTAATCACGTCGACACAGACAATGAGGCAAGCCGGGTTAGATGAACGAGTAAAGCCGGTAAATAAGAACAGGAGAGCCCCTGACAAGTGCCATTTGGACAGTACTAGTTTTGTGCTTACTAGACGATTTAAACATGATGGATTGCCCTATATCTGTGATGTAGCCGCTTTCACACCCCAAGTGTCAGGTTTAGGATAAGGATCCTGTACATTGTCCATCAACAACTGGGTTACAACCTAGACGCATTTCGATACCCTCAAAGACAGCCCACAGAGATCATTCCGGTGACTATTCTCCACCAGTAGCCTCCCATAAATATCGGAATGACTCCGGGCAGTCAAGTCGGGGCAGTCACTTTTAACCTATTTTGGTTAGCATTTCCTAGTTGCATTGAAGGCGTTCACTAGAATCAGGCGGACTTGACTGCTAGTAGGGGTCCCCTACTACTGCTGCTCACTCTCACAGACACTCTCACTGTCGCCCTCATCCACACTGTCGTCCTCGCTGTCGCCCTCGCTGTCAGTCCACCACCTCATTGTTTCTGCAAGGGCGACAGTGAGAGTGTCAGCGGGGGTGTCAGCAAGGGGGTCAGCAAGGACGACAGTGAGGATGTCAGTGAGGGCGAGGGTGTCAGTGAGAGCGATGGTGACAGCGAGGGTGGGGGCGACAGCAAGGGTGACAGTGAGCGCTGTCTACTAGCAGTCACGTCCGTCTGACTCTAGTGAACGCCTCCGATGCAGCTAAGAAAATCTAACCCAGAAAGGTTAGAACTGTCTGCCCCGACTTGACTGCCCAGAGTCGTTCCACATAAATATGCCCCATGGTGATCTTCATCTCCAAAGTCCCAGGCTCTAGAATTGCCCAATGAGCTGATGATGTCATACTACTGCGGATGAAGCAAAGTACCTTCTCTTTTATCTCAACTCATAAGAAGAGTCAGACAACATAATGTGAAAGTCGACAAGTACAATGCAGATCTTGACTTACTACCCCACAATGGAGGCTAGATAACATGGATCAAGCTTGTTGAAGTACATGAGCGCTACTGTTGTGTAATTGATTGAAGCCGCAAGCAGTTCACTATTGGATTAGAATACTGTTTAGGTTTTCAAGGTGCTATAAAACATGTGTTGTACAAAGCCATCTATCTTCCCACCACCCCTGCTTTCCCTTTTCCTTTTCTATTTCTATTAACTTCATTCGCCCTCAGCTACAAGTCGAAGACCCTCCACCCGCCGAAACACACGCCAAAGTCGACGAGCAGGCCCCGCCGCAGGTCCAGCCTGGAGCGCAGCCGGTGTAGCAGCACGTGTTTGATATACAGGGATACGGATCCGAACATCCGGTGTCGTCGACGCAGGACGCCCCCGGGCAGTGGGTGTTGCAGCCGCTCGTCTCGACGAAGGCCTGAAGGCAGCCGTGCTGGCACGAGGTGGCAGGTGTTTGCGATGGCGCGGCGGTTATAAGAGGGCCTCCTTGCGAGGAGGCTGCCGTGGCAGACAAGTTTGGCGGCTGTGAGGAGGAGGAGGAGGATTTGGAGTGGGTTTTGGGTGTGGATGGTGAGTTGTTGGTGGAAGATGGTAGCAGGAATGTTGGCGTAGATGGCTGCGCTGAAGAAGACTGCGACGTGGATGGCTGCGCCGAAGAGAACGGCGACGGCGACGGTGTTGATGCCAGGAACGGCATGGAGGAGGAGGAGATGAGCGCAGAGGCAGAGCTGGGCCACGAGGGTTGAGTGACGGCAGCTGACGAGTTCGACAGAGCAGATGAGGCAGTTGCTCCCGTTGAAGACGGCCTTGAAGGAGTTGGTTTCACATTGTTGTGTGTTGGGAAACAATTTACTCACGACTGACTATCGCTGGCATGCCTGGTGCCATACACACTACCGAAGATGACGAGAGCCACCACCATGGCCAAACTGACGATTGCTATGGTACCTTTGTTTTCCGAAGTGATGCGCAGAAAATTGAATGCGCGAGGGCTGTTTTGAACATGGTCGCCTTCAGTGTTTGGTCCGTTGATTTGTGGGCCTGTCCCTTGATGTTGAGTTTCTTTGTACCGTGCCGAAAACATCATTTGTCGGCACTTTGCTGACTGTGCTCTGTTGGTTTCGGGGGAGGTTTAGCAACCCTGAGAATCTTGAATTTGTTGTGCAATATATACTCGGGTCGCAATTAGAAAGGGAGCCTTTGTGGTGAGAGTGGGGGCGGTACAAAGATGGGAAACCTGACCATTCCGAAGTCCTCATCAGCTACAGATTGTAAGTTACCTTCCAGGTTACCATACTAATAAGTGCACGTGAGAGAGTAGGGTCGGGAGATGTTGCGGGTGACGTTGCGGCTACCAGAAAATCCAGCTACAAGTACCTACAGCCTGATAGTACAGCCTGATGAAAGAAGGCTAAAAGCTACCTGTTCTATCCAATGGTAGGACCGTTAACCTGACTTCCATCAGCTTCCATGACGTTCCCTACCCAGATCCCCGAATAAGCCTCAGCCAATTCTCCACTTGCAAAGTCCGGACCATTCAGCTGCGGTCCTGCTTCTTTCTTGACGTTTCCACGCCATTCCAGATTCTCCATAATCTTGACAAGAGGTTCCTTTGGTTTTTGCTTGACGTCTGCGCCATTCACCTGTGGACCGCGGCCTCTATGCTCTTGGCGAAAATAGATGCCTTTTGCTGTGTTTCGGGCCCTCTCTGCGGTAGGAGCTGATTGTTGCCTTGGTTGTTGACGGTCGTCAAACTGATGGCTTGAGCCATTCGTGGATGGATTGGGTCGGAAGACCAAATCCCCGGAGCTGGAAAGGAGCCAAGTTGCCCGTTAGCATATGGTGACGCTGGAGGCTCCGGAGCTTGCACGAACCTTTTTGGGTCGATATTTTCGACGTTCTCGGAAGGCCCCATCGCACTCGACCTGCGGAGGATCTTCACGTCGGAGCTGATATCGGAGATCGTTGACGCGGTAACGTTGCTGATGCTCAGCACCAACGAGCTCTTCTTCTCTTCAAGAATCCTGAAAAACTCCAGAAACTCGCCACGCACGACAAAGTATCTCACACGATACAGGAAACGTGACTTCCCGAGCTTTTCGTCGATATAATTAGTGATGGAAGAGATGATGGATCGAACTTGAATCTCAATCTCCCTCGTACGGAGGAGCGAGTTGTCTTGGATGGATTCGCAGATGGATTCAAGGATGTTGAGCTGGTACTTGTATCTGCGAATAGTGGACGACACGTGTCTTATGGTCTTTAGCGCCTGCCACAGAGACGTGCAGCACATCGCCAGCTGCACAGCTGCAGCTGTTGTTCCCAATAGCTCTGCCATGGCTTAAGATGTTGATCGGGCCGAGCCCATGTTGAAGGTGACACCTGATACAGTGGATTGACTCCGTGCCCGATTTGAGCCCAAAGGTGGGAACAAAGCGGCTTTTAGATGGCTAGTTGGCACATTTTCTCCAGAGCTCTGCAGGCGTCGCATTGCCTTGTTGGGGCTGGGGCGGTCAGCCTTTCAAGCATATGCCTGGTCTGACGTGATCTTTCTGACACAATCCATATTGCGTGCGAATTGATCAACGCGTTTAGCACATTGATGTGGTTGCAACCAAGGCTTGCTGCAGTGCAAGCCGAGAGATATCCTTTCAATTGGTGGTTACGCTGCAGAGTACTGATCAGGCTGTGTGGTAGTACAACAGCCCCCACAGTGATGGGCGAGCAAGACCTACCTTACCTTGTGAGCTGTGGGCCGACAACATCAGACTGCATACCTTAGGTAGAACAGAAATAGCATAGAATAACATGTGAAAGTTAGGCTGGGTCCACAGGCAGCCTAAGGTACCTTATAACGTTAGGCTGCGTGGGTCTGGGTTGAGTGCACTTTACCTACCCCTACCGTAGGTACCCAGCACAGGTTGCAGGTTTTTACAGACGGACTGCAGGTGATAAGGTAACGTCAGGATATCTTACATGTGTACGATTCGTACAGGCTCTGTAATAGATATTAATAAGGTAAGGTAAGGTAAGCTGCACTGCCTCTATTTCGCCATTTTTGAACTTACCTGAACTACTGCTCTCGGCCACTCGTCAACTTCCAAACGGTGGATTCGATCCTCGGTTTGACTTCCAAGCCAACGACATTAATTATTGCGTTTACCAATTCAAAGTGCCGCGCTATTCTAGTGATCAAAACAGGAATGCTCGAGTGCAGTCAGAGTCATTCATTGCGAAAGAAGATTGGGTTCAGATTGCACTATTCGGTTATAGCTGAAGACCGGACGAATACTACGGTAGGGAATGTAACTATTCCTGCTCCTTTAACAATCCGGCAAGCCTCTCAACCGTCATGTCTTGCGCCAAAAGCTCCACCATGCTGATGTTCTTCTCAAAAGTCTGATACATCCAGTGTTGGAACTCACTGGTTATCATGCTGTCGATGCCAAGTCCGGCCAAGCTGACGTTGACCTCCACCTTCTCAATCGGCATCCACAACAACTTGGACAAGCAGGTCCACAATCATATCTTTGATGTTGCTCTTGACTGCAACTCCACCAGCCCCATCATCGCTCTTGCCCTTCTTCAAAGCGTGTATGCTGACAACATCCCAGCAAGCGTCACGCTCCCAAAGTGGGACGGGCACCGTTCCTTGCTCAACCAGTTCTCTCAACTTCGTAGGCTCGGTGCCGATGGCTATGAGGGGCTCCGACTCATACTCTCCTGGAATTTCTGCGCGAAAGGGCGCAGTGTTGAAGAGAGACCAGTTCTTCGGGGCCGGTGATATAATGCCCATTGCGCTTGAGATGGTTCATATTGTGCTCGTGGCGAGACATGAAACCGACTCCACCGATGACACCCATGGGAATACTGGTAGCGGCAAGGCCCTGCTTACGTCGGTAGTAGGCAAACTCGTTCATGAAGCAGTTCGCTGCCGAGTAGGAGGACTGCTGTAGCGGCATGTGAGAGGGACGTTAACGGGCTGAGCATGACGAAGAAGTCGAGAGTGTGGCCAAGTGCCAGGCATTCCTCGTGCGGGTAGATGTTCCCTTCGACTTTTGGGGCAAATGTAGCGTGGATCTTCTCAACTGTCAACCTGTTGAACTCCTTGTTGCGAAGGACAAGCGCCGAGTTTACGATACCGCGGATGGGAAGTCCAGTGATGATCAAGGCGCGCTTGACATCGTTGCGGTTAGAGGCGCTTCCTTGGTCAGGCGTAACAGTGGCGCCCATCGCACGGATTTCATCAAATGTCTCCTGCGCCTCACCAGCAACGAGAGACCGGTTCAGGAAGATGATATTCTTGACTCCTTGCTGTACCATCCAGCGGCTAGTGTAGCCTCCAATGCCAGTAGCTTTCCGGTATGTGTAAATCGAGAAAACTCGGTATAGGCTTCCGCGATGCGGGAGATAGGGAACGTCGTGAACGGTAGTGGCTTGATTTTACCATCGCGGTAGAGAACACCGATGGTCTTCATTAGTTTCACAAGTACTTGAGGTCAGTGTCTGCAGATGTATTGCATGTCTACTGCAATGAAGCCAGCACCGTCATTGAACTTGCCTAGACTGAGCTGCTCGTTGTCTAGAGTGTCAACCCTTTTGAATGATTGCAGTAGGTACACCAAAAGAATGGAATGACCCGGGGCAGTCAACTTGGGGCAGTCACTTTTAACCTATTGGTTAGAATCTTCTAGCTGCAACCGAGGCGTTCACTACCTTAAGGCAGTAACCCCCCCACTGTCAATCCCTAAGGTACTGCTACCGTCCCTGTCACCCTCACTGTCACCTTGCCGTCACCCTCGCCGTCACCTCCACTGTTGCCCTTGCTTGCTGTCATTTGCGCTGTCACTCTCATCATTGCCCTCACTGTCATCCTTGCTGTCACCACCTCATTGTCTCACCATTTTAATTGTCTCTGTGAGGGTGACAGTGAGGATGACAGCAAGGATGCCTTCACAGCTAGCAAGGAGCCCCTGCTAGCAGTCACATTCATCTGACTCTAGTGAACGCCCCCAATGCAGCTAAGAAAAGCTAACGGAAATAGGTTAGAGTGACTGCCCCAAGTTGACTGCCCCGAGTCATTATTCCGCCAAAAGAATATGCCCTGATGATTTGGTCTTCTGTCTGTAGATCCTAGACAATAATCTTCAGCATCAGGAACAATTCAGGTCTGGGCCAACCTACTTGTGAAAGACCTTGGGGTCTTTAATGTGGTCTTCGTGGAGATTGAGTCGAACAGTGGTGGATTCGGTGGAGTTGGGGGAATGACTGAAGCAACCTGGTAGGTGTGCCGTACTGTAGGTTCATGGCATGCACATGCTCCCGCATTCACTCGTAATCTATTTCGTAATTTATAGTGCGACCGTGTAAAGTATCCCTATATATGGCTAATCAATGTAATCTACTTCACACCTTACCCGTTCAGGTAAGCTCCACCCGTGTGCAGGTAGCCTGCTGGGTTTCAGGGTCGGGTTGGTCTGTGCACAAACCCGACCCGACCCGACCCAATCCCTACCTTACCTTACCTAGGTAGGGAGAGTCGAAAGGTTTAGTTGCATATTAAACCTTGTATCTGACATTACAAGACCCCACATACTATCCTTTTTAGGACAGCCTTGTTAGGCAAACTGACCAATATGATCCCAACACGACCACAAGCCTGAACAAGGCCCCTTGATCCAAGTATTGCTTGAAATCTCTTTCTAGTATATCATGTTGGAAGCCCCGCTTCACTCATTGTCCTAAAGCGAAGCTGCGAAGTATCACCCTGTTCTTCGAGGTTGTATATACATATAAGCCTCAAACGTAGCTACAATGGCAGATAAAGATAGATCTGCGGTGGAGGCTATTGCTACATCAATTCCAGCTGTACCTGCAGACCAAGGCTCACAACCCGCCAAAGAAGCCACTAAAACAGAAGAAATTGCAACCACGAGCACGACGGCCGCAACATCAGCGGAACCAGCAGCTGTAGTTGAGCATCCCAGTGCACCGAATCCCACTGCTGCTCTCTTAGTTGATGTAAGTGGTCCCTGAATCAGGACAGCTATAGTTGTCTTTGCTAACATCTATACCAGCCGGAAGTCGACGACGAAACTACCGGCGATGCCGACTCAACCTTCGGTTCGATTCTATCATCTGCTTCCGCCTCATTGTCCTCCACGGTGAAGGATTATATCTTCGAAAACGGCAGACGCTATAACGCCTACAGACCAAGAGAGTACTGGGGGCCGAACGACGACCAAGAGCAGGATCGAATGGATATGGCAAACCATATGTTCTCGCTGGCCATGAAAGGAGCCCTGTTCCGCAGCCCTATCATCACCAAACCGCAAAATGTCCTTGATTTGGGGACAGGTACGTAAACCACTTCGCTGACCGTGGGTGATACTGACCACAGGTCCAACTTTGCAGGAACGGGGATTTGGGCCATGCAATTCGCGGACGAATATCCCAGCGCTCAGGTCATTGGAACCGATCTGTGAGTTTGTATTCTTGGTCAAAAAGAATATTGATGCCCTAGCGATGTTTTTTTCGTCCTTGTATGATACAACGAGACTAAATCAATATGCCCTTCAACAGGAGCCCCATCCAGCCCACCTGGGTTCCGCCAAATTGCAAGTTCCTTGTCGACGACTTCGAAGACCAATGGCTGTTTAGCAACGAAGGCCCTTTCGACTTTATTCACGGCCGAATTTTGTGCGGCTCAATCAGAGATTGGGGCAAGCTCTTCAAACAAGCCTATAAACACCTGAAGCCCGGGGTATGTGCTCGTCTTCTTGCAAGATATATTTTGAAACACCTGCTGACACACAGTGCTCCTAACTACCAGGGCTGGGTAGAAATTCAAGAATATGGCATGACCTACTTCTCCGACGACGACCCGGAGCTGACCAAGATCCCTAACCTCGCCTTCTGGCTGGAGACTATGAAAGAGGCAAATTCGCACCTTACCTATCCATTGGTTGTCCAGCCTGCCAAAAACAGTACTGACATACCATACCCACACACAGATCGGTCACGAAATCGGGAAACCCTTTGAAATGAACGATCTCGGAGACATCATGGGAGCCGCCAGACTCGTGGAGGTCCGCGAAGACATCTATAAGATGCCAATGGGGTGCTGGCCGGCGGATCCGGTGCTGAAGGAATTGGGTTTGTTCAACCAGGCTGTGATGCTGGAGTCTGTTGAGCCTTATACGCTAGGGTTGTTGACTCATGTGCGGTATGTAATTATCCCCCTCTTTCTTTCCTGTCTGGTCTGTATGATGCTCATTAGGATGGCAGGCATTGGACAGTAAATGAGTGCATGATTCTTATTGCGAAGGTCAAGAATGATATCACGCACCTGGGGCAGAATAAGTCGCATAATTATTGTAAATTTCGGTGTACTTATGGGAGGAGGCCTTTGGAATAGTGAGGGGTGTATTTGAGATACCACACCCGTCCACTCCCTCAGTAGAGGAGCATGTACATACTTTACTTTACTTTACCTCTTTTCCTGTGTTTATTTTGAGTACCTAGATAGATGTAGAGAGCCACGGTGCGTACCTAAGGTAGGCGGGCTAGCGCAAAGAGGACAGCGCGGTTTCCCTTGAATAGAACCTGTGATATAGGCTATCTATTATTTCCCCTACTTCTCTCTATTGATACATCAGGAGCCTTCGACACCGTGCACCATACGCGGTTCTGAGATACCCTACGGAAGAAGAGACTGCCTTACTGGATTGTAAACTGGATCCGAAGCTTTTTGATGGACCGCTCCACCTCCCTAGTTCTCTATGGCCACAAAACAGAGCCGTTTGAAGTTGAGGCAGGAGTTTTTCAGGGTTCCTCACTTTCTCCTATCCTCTTCATGCTCTACAACTTTGACTTCTTCGATATCTGTAGACGACCTTATGAAGGACTCTCAAGCATAGGGTTTGCAGACAACATTAATATCCTTGCTTACAGAAATCAACCTAAAGCAACTGCAGAACCCTCGAGACAGTGCATGAGAAATGCCTAGTCTGGGCCCATAGATCTGGGAGGAAGTTCGCCCCCTAGAAGTACAAGCTGATCCATTGTACTACGGCCATTAAAATATTTGATCTTCAAGCTACGGTTCGTTTCCCGGGAGTAGAAAGGGCCCAACAGACTGCGTACGAGTCACAGAAGTATGGTTCGACCAGAATCTAAAGTGGAAAACGGGCGCAGTATACAGAGCCGTAGGACATCCATCCGCTTAAAGTGGTCTCCACTACCTGAGACAAAAATAGTTCGAATTTCGCTGTCCAGTAACCAAGATGCATGTTTCCTTTGAACAATCCCAATTCCGATGCGAAGGTATTCGTTAGGGGTGTCATCACCTTTTTTAACAGTAGAAGAAATCTCGGGTGGCCCAAAGAGTGCCTGTAGAGGAGGAAGCAGTATACCCCCATACTGAGCTCTTCCATGCTGTAATCCAAGTCTAAGTCCGCCTCTCCGATCTTGACACCATCTGCCGCGTCGAGAAGTGATCTTTTGATCTTGTAGGGACGGCGAGTTTCATTGATTCGATCAGAGTCGAAGTAAGCAGGGCGAATATGGCCGCGGAGAACTAGTTCCGCTGTCGTGACCCTGCCATAATCGTTGTTCCCCGCGAGCGTAACCGAATGGCTGATGATATCAAACGCCTTACCGTAGCCTCTCACATGGGCGATGTACGGATATTCCACCGGGCCGGGATGAGACGTCCAGGAGAACTGGGGGTGGCTGGCGAGTTTCTCGTTTTTGCACGCCGGGCCTCCCCTTCCCCATTCGAGTCCTTCCTCAAGCTCGGCGAGCCAAATTCCGGCGAGGTAAGGTGACTGAACGTATTCGCCGAAGAGCCTTGCAGCACCAGAAATCGCTGGCAATCGATCACTGTCGAAGGTCAGCGTGCGGCTGGAGTAGTCCGTGACCACATTTCTATTCCACCAGGCAACGAAGTCGCTCTGCTCGCCAAGCTTCCGGTCTTGGGCTCTTCCGTATCTAGGGAACCTCGTCGCACCTGTCGCCAGGGCCTCAGTCAAAAGATTAAGGCTCTCCTCCGTCATGGTGGCCAGCTGCTCTGGGCTGGCAAGACGTTCGATGGGCGGCAACCCACCCTCCGTACCTTTTTCGACGGAGCGGAGAAATCCAGCAAAAGTCAACCTCAGCGAAGCCTCGTTCACGGTGGAAATCATTTGGAGGCCCAGATATAGCTCTCTGCATTCCCACATCAGCCCCTTTTTCGTGAAATGTAGCGTCCGAGGTGATAGCATCCTCTCCTGCATACACCACGCTCTTCTGGACAACGGGCTGCGCTCTATCCACGGAGGGGTGTGCGCAAACCCCACCCCAGCCGAGCTGGCATTCCAGAAAACCAGTGTGCTTTGTTGCCCACTCTCGAGAGTGCTGGTGAATTTGGCCAGGTTAGGCAAATCCTCTTCTGCCTCGGTTGGGGTTATGTCAAGGAACCCCTCGTTCACGGAGTCGCCAACATCGGCTGCAATGGTGGCAAACCCAGTCGCAAATATGCCGCCCATTTTCGCCGACTCCCTCTCCCAATCTGCGGCCGAGTCCTGGAGAATGCAGAGTGCATCGATCCATAGAAAGGGCATATGAATCCGACAGGCGACGCGAAAGGCATCCTGAAATGCTTGAGGTAGTTCTGTCCAATAGATCCTCTCCTTTCGAGATTGGAGAGTCCCTAAAGTCGTCTTGTATATATGCTCAGAGTCTAGGCCCCAGCGATAGCTCAGCGTAAGGTAAGAAGTGTGGTCTCTATAAGCTTGATTCAAGCTCTGTATTTCAATGAGATGAGCATTAGCCATTTTATTCTCACTGAATGCAGTTAAATGAATCAACCACACTGAAAGAAAGGTAAGTATCTCTTTATGCTGCTGAATTTGTACAACATCTCAGTTCATATTTGTGATAAAGTGTTCTTTTAAGTAACAAAGAAAAATTTCTTTATGATAAATAGTTATGACTAAAGTGAGTATCTAAGCATATAGTAGTGAATGCACACAACACAAGTATGTACAATGCAAACTCTGCAAGCTATAGAGAATACATTAAGTTATACAAAAAAGATTTAATATATCTTATTTAAGCAGTCTTACTAAGTCACTTCTTTATGCTCTAAATACTTAAATCTAAACATTATATTTAACACTTTCTCTGCAAATATACTTAATGTATTTTCTCTATCCTATCCTTAATGAGTAATTCCAACGTACATAGACTGGAATTATTTGTTAGTGCTGTGATTTTACTGACCGGCGGGTATTTCTCAAAATGGGGAGTACACTGGAATTATTTTCGCAATTGATTGTAATTAGGTTCCGTCCCAAATTTGATAAAGCTTTGGTGAGCAAAGTTAGAGTTCAGCTTTGAAATTATCAATTGTACTTTTCAGATTCACAAGATTCGTCGTGGTTGTCATAATGCAACTGTTGCAAAGTTGGGTGTCAGAGGGTTTGGTTACCGTTGCGATTTTGACATGCGACCGCGCAGTAGAGTGCAGACTCGCTCAATAAATAATAGCAGGAGATTTGTATTTACCATATCATTGTGTGCATCAGAAGAAGCTATGGAATTCCAGATTTTCAACTATATTGAGCTACTAGATGGTCCCCCACTTGTGGTCTGCAAGCAATGCCAGCATGCAGTTTGGCTTAAGGAAGTTATCAGGCATTTTTGTGGCGCAGAGCATGATTTACCCAAGAAGATCATCAGACAGATTACCACCACTGTACAGGAACGCAAAGAATTATACCAGTATTCAACCCAGCTAGAATCACCCATTGCCATTGAATGCCCATTCAAATCATTACAACTCCGTTGCAATGGATTATTATGCCAATTTCAACCAGGACATTGCCATTATGTCTGCATTAGTGAGAAAAGCATGCAAGAGCATGCTTGACAAGCCCATCATGCATCACAATATGGATGAAAAGGGCGGCCAACAAAGTGTCAGCAAGAATGACAAGGAACTGCAGATGGCTCAGTACCATGGGTTTCAGTGGCATGCCAAAGATTTTTCCCATTGCGTCAGGGGTCACAGTATTTCCAGGTGTGACAGCCAGATGAGGTGTGACCATGAACAGCAGATTGCATTGTACCAGTATGGGATCAAGCAGTCAAGGCCATGAAAGAGAGAGTTAAGGAAGTTGAAGCAGAACATCAGAAGGTGATTGTGAAGAGAACTGATTGAGAGGTGAATCAGTGGTTAGAATGAGCTGAATGGGACAAGTATCTGGCCAACATTGAGGTGAATAAACTGCTGGATTGTGTTGCAGCTCTCAATGAAGAAACTGAGTGAGAGTTATGGATGATTTGGCAGGCAATGGATTGCATGGTTCAAGAGTGCCAGAACATCATTGTTTCTCAGGCTGAGTTATATATTCAGTTTGAAGCTGTTCAAACCAAAAAACACCAGACTCAATATACTTCATTGAAGAGTTACATGGACTGTAAGACAGTTGTGAAGCATGCTTAACTGTAAAAGCAGATTTTAATGTTCATTAAGTGTACTCAGAGAGAACAGAAGTGGAGAAAGCTCAAGTATAAGTTGAAAAAAGGGCAAAAGAAGGCATGAAGACATTTGTGGTGAGTTGCAGAGATAGAGTACATGTGGAGTCAGGGAGTTATGAATAAGAAGAGTGAAGAGAAGAGTGATGATGATTTAGAGCAAGACAAACCCCAGTTAAATAAATTGTTGCATGCATGTTTAGATTTTTGTTTCACATTATTACAGAAGCAGTATTTGAAGAGTGAGTACAGCAATGTTTTAGTTTGTGAGCTGGCAGTATTGAGAGTTCAGATATCAGGGAGTCAATGGAGTTGAATGAGTTCAGATAACTATTTGCTCATATTATTAAAGATAATCAAGATTGTGCATTTCATAGTTATTGAACAGGCATTTCAGAAGTGAGAACAAGATATCAGTGACAGCAGTTCTGACAGTGAGTTGAGTTTGTTGAATACAGATAGTGAATTGAAGCATGAAAAGAGGCTAGAGTGTTTGAAGTTGATTTGAAAGTACATGAATAAATTTATGATTTGAGAGATCAATGAAGTGATGCAGTGAATGTTGAATTTGCAGACATATAGATTGAAGATTCATTATAACACCACTGTAGAAGAGTTCATTGACTGGGTTGAAGAGCAGATTAGTTAAAAGAGATTGGTGCAGTTTACCATGAAGCAATTATGCAAAATGATTGAGAAGTTGATTCAAGAGAGTAGAGAAGTATTGTTTTATAATTTAATGTTGATTAAGTCTGAAGTGAAGATTTCAGTCATCTCATGGTCATCATTAAGAGATAATTCACAAAACAAAGAGGTGAGTTGAAATTATTTACAGAATGAGCATAATATATGGCCAGTGAAAGAAGATACATGGTTGCAGACTCAGATTGAGAAAGATTAAGCATTATAAGATCAATTTATTTAAGAGAGTACTGTATCAGATTGAGACAGTGAGAAGATACAGAAGTATTTAGACAGCATTGTTCAATTTTAAGATTTGTTATTAGTTTTAATACATATTACAGAGAGTCAACTCACATGAGACTCTGAGATCACTGAGTTACAGCATAGCAATAGTGTAAAAGAGTAATGACAGAACATTTTCATTGAACAGAACACACCATTCAGTGAAGAAAGTAATTGGTTGAATTTAGAGACATTGGTGGTGTTTGTTACTTAGTACTATAAGAAGTATTTGATTTTCAGAAAAGAGAAAATCATTCATTGTTATTTGCCACACATAGTTAAGAAGTTGTATGTATATTTTGATTAGTTAATTCAGCCATTTCAAAAAGAGTTAAATGTTTTATCACATGAGAATAACAGATTGTCAGTGTTGGTTTAACTCATGAACCATGAAGGCAAGATTTGAAATACACCATAAATGATAAAAGTGATGGAATGAGACAGTCAATGATGAATAGAAGTTTCATTCAGAGTTTAAGTATGGTGAGAGTTAGTCATTAGAATTAGTCATTGATTTTTATGCAAGGATCATGCATTTGATTATGACAAAGAAAATGAGAAAGAGAGGTTCAATGTGAATTACTTAGAAGACATTCATGATGTACAGGCAGGCTATGTCTCATGAATTGCAGAGAATATTTATTTATGTGAAATTATGAAGATGAGTAAAGTCATAGCCAGCATGCAGGAATGTTTTTATCAGGTTAGTTAAGAGTGGCATTGATTTTTAAGATTGAATATGAACTGATTTTAAGTGAAGATGAGCCAGAAACAAAAGCAAATTAATGATAAATAGAGTAAGTTGCAACTCAATGCATTGATTGTCTGCAGAAAGCAGTTACAATAAATGAACATTATGAGTAAGTTAAAAGAGATATTGAGAGTTAAGACTAAGTTTCAAGGTTGTCAGCAGGCAGTCATTCAATTTATTATGTAAGAGAAGAATTGCATAACTTAGATAATAAGCACTGAAAAGAGAAAAAGTTTGTTGTTTATGTTATCAGCATAGTGCAGTTTCAGTGAGGTTAGTATTGTTGTGATTTCATTGATTGCATTATGTGCAAACATATTGGTTTGGTGCCAGAATTTGCAAATTCTATGTGCAGAATGAAACAGCCAGCATTAAGAGAAGTATAATGAAAAGTAATTGATGTTTGTGATGCCAGAGTCTGCAGTTAAGAAGATGTTTAGATTGTGAATAGTGAGAAAGAAGATGACTTAGCAGTTAAACTGAATATATATTGATGAATGCTATGTGATATTAAACAATTAAACTGATTTCTGGTGAAAGTTGCAAGAGATAAGTCAATTAAATTCAGTAAGAGTGCAGATAGTGTTGTTAATGGTTACATTACTGCTCAGTTGCAAGTGCAAGTTATGAAGACAGATAAGCTGAAAGAAGTTGCAAGTACAGATGTTTTAAGCTCTTATGAGTTGAATCAAGATTGAATACTGTACTGTATGAATTAAGAGTTAGAGCAAGGTGATTTCTTAATACATAGAGGTGATTAAAAAAGCATTCACTAAGTATTTAGTTGATAAGGTCATGGTATATTGCAATACAGTTAACATGACTAAGAATTTGACCAAGGTGTTGAACTGCTGAGCATTTTACTATGATATAAAGAAGAAAATGCAGATATTGTAGTGGTTCTGTATTAAGAGATAAATGATGGTTGCAACAAGTGCATTTAGCATGAAGATTGATATTGTAGACATTTAATTGATTGTTTATATTGGTTAACTGCATACATTATTGAATTATGCACAGAAAAGTGACTATACAGAGTGAGACAAATTGAAGAGTGAAGTGATGATGATGATACAACAGTCTCAGTTCATAGAAGTCAGTCAAGAGCCTGAAGATCAATTGGTTTAGTTGTTTGTTGAAGAAGCAGAATGTAAGTGTTGAATATTAGATGAATATTTGAATGAGTGAAGAGTTTAGATAGAGTGTGAGAAAGAGAAGGTTAAATGTGAGATATGTTAGAATGAAAGATAGGTTGACATGCAAGAGATAATGGTTATGAAGCATGAAGAGAAAGAGAAGCAGAAGAAGGTGAGCAGTAAAGAAGAGAGAAATAAAGATGTTAAAGAGCTTAAGATGATGCAGCTAAAATGATAAGTGATGGTAGATGAGTATATAACAGCAACAAAAGAGATTGTGAAGAAGACAGAGAGATTGTGAAGATATTTAAAGAACATTTATGAGATATATTTACTTTGCTGATAGCAGTTAAGAGAAAAGCAAGAACATGTTTTGTTTCAATGCCAGAAGTTAAAGAAATTTAATGTACAAAATTGATTTAAGGTGTTGCAGAGAATGATCTGAAAGATGTAGTGTATAATGCAGTATAGTAAATGTATAAAGTGTTTCATGTCAGTAAGATAATGCAATCAGTTTGAGAGAAGAGAAAGCAGCAGTTAAGAAAAAGTGAAGACAGAATGAGTAAGAAGATAGAGGTTAGAGTTGTATCAATTTAATGAGATGGTGTTAAGAAAATACATAGTGGTGTTGAAAGAGAATGAGAAGTTTTGATTAATGATGGTGAAATAGATGCAGAAATTGAGGTTGAAATGAGAAAGAGATGAGAATTAGATATGATATTTTGAGTTGTGCAAAAAATGAGATATGATTGAAGAAAACAAGTTATTATGAGAGTTGAGTTGATTTTTAGAATGGTATAAAGATGTATAATTGCATTAGAGTCAGGGTTTGAAGACAAAATGATAGATGGAAGATTTAATTTATAAAAAGAAGAGAATAAAATAGAGTTAAATAGAATATGAAATGAAAGAAAGAAATGTATAGAACAAGGATGATTAAATAGAGAA
>JAABUY010000139.1_pt1 | contig 151249 bp, 48 predicted proteins | sample 5560271 | NCBI WGS metagenome assembly JAABUY01 (sample SAMN10711886, study PRJNA513374) | rock metagenome | isolation source: Antarctica rocks | place: Antarctica: Victoria Land, University Valley
CTCATACCCCCTCCCCCTCCCCCTCCCCCTCCCCCTCTCCCTCTCCCCCCAAACCCCCCCCACGAAATCCCTCACCGAATATCCCGACCCCTCACCCTTCCCATAACAATATTCAACACCCCCCTCCCCATCCGCAAAATACAACCGTGTCACCGCAACCGGTACACCATCCCTCTTTTCATAAAGGATCTTGACCTTTTCTCCGACTTTAAGGATGCGAGGGCGGAGTTTCTCCAGGGCCTCGGGTGGGATGGGGAGGGTGGTTGGGGTGGGTGTTGTTTGGAGGGTGAGGGTTGGGGCTGTGGAGGGGGGGACGGGGGGTGAGACGGTTGCCTTTGTGGCGCAGGGGTGGGTGCGAGATGGGGTGGGGTTGTTGGCGGTTGGGGTGGGTGCGTTGTCCATTGTGAATCGGTAGTGGTGCAGGGTTTTGGATAGGGAGGAGAGGGGAGGTGGGCGTGTGGTTCGAGCAATGTGTTGTGGTTGGAGGTGGTTCCGAGCGGAGGTATAGGTTTATTTGAGAGAAAGCTTTTGTCGTAGGAACGATATGCGTTGTGCCTTTAGAGGCGGGAAGCAGCGTGTCTATTTATCTACCGTGTCGCCCTTGTTTCAGTTCCTGCAAATATAGAAAGACCTTATCTTAAAGTTACACGAAATCAGGAAATAGCATTCAAGGGTTACACGCACCTTAAGAGAAAGCTTTTGTCGTGGGAATGGTACGCGTTATGTTTTTGAAGATAGAGCAGTGTTTGCCTTCATGTAACACTACCGCTGTTTCAGCTCCTCCAAATCCTCAATGAATTCATGTTCGGGGTTACACGAAATCAAGAAATAGCGTTTGAGGGTTACATGGATGAGGATGTTGCTTTTCGGGTTACACGGACAAAGAGCCCGAGTTCATCACGTGGAGGCGGATTATTATCGTTAGGTCGGGAATCGTTCTGAAATTCAGGGATTGAACGGTTCAGATATATCTATATATGCTGATGTAGTACAACATTCATCTAATTCAAAGGTCCTAAAAATATTACGGATTGCTAGGCCCTAAAATACCGCCTCTCACCGTACGAAGTATCCCCTAGCTCAAAGCAGTACTACGGTCTTATCACATTCTACAACAAATTAGAGACTATTCGCAAAATCCCACCTTATCCTCATGCTTGAAGTACTCTCCATAGCACACACCCACGAGAAAAGTTGGCGTATCAGACCGTTAGCCGAGAGAAGAGGATCCCATACGGGCGACACATCTGAGATTGTAGGGGAAAGACTACTACTTGATGTGTGAGAATGGGAAGATTGCATGATGATATTAGTTGGAAATGTGAAGGAAAGACGATTTGCGCCTCCTGAGGTCTCTGTCTTGCTGCTGCTTTCCAAGCCACGACTAAACAATCGCATGCTAAGATAGTTCCAGTACATTAACCCTCTGCACTAGCCACCGTATATAACCGCCGTCTTTCACCCCACAACTAATAATTCCCATAAAACCCCTTCTTCCCATGATATATAACGGCAGTCCCATTCTCATTCATGTGAAGCACCTTTGTCGCCGCAAACGGTGCCAGACTAAAATAAACCAGCACCCTATCGCCAGGCTTGACCGGGCTTCCATGTTCCCAGAAAAGGTCTTTCGGAATCGTCAGCTCCCCAAGCTCACCATCTAGTATCACCACCGCGGTGTCGGAGCTGGGGAGAATTGGGTCTTTCACTCTTCCTTTCGAGGAACTGCCTTCTCCACCGTCGCTTGGTCCTTGGTTGGGCTTTTTGTTTGGGTGGAAGGGGGGAGGGGGGGAGCTTCGGGCGTGTTTGCCGAGGTTCGGTTGTTGTTGAGACATGGCGATTTGCTGGCGACGGCAGGATGTAGCACTCAGGATAAGGTTTGGGCGGAGCGCTCTGAGATCCGAGTATCGTCCTTGTAAGATCTTGTTGTGTTGTTGCGAGACTAGCTTGGTTTGTTTCCTTGTGAACGTAGGCAGCTCTGGGCAGTAGGAGGCTACTATGGCTGAGTGTTGTAAGGCCTGGAAGAGTCAGCTTCTGTGGGCATGCGGATCGCCGTTAAGGATTCGACATTATCTGAATTTTAAGGACGGATGTTGCGCATGGTGTCCTTCGGGCTCAACGGTACTTGGAATGTGACGACGACTTACTATGTCTGGCTCTGTGGTGCTCTGAAATGATATCTTGTGGGATTGAGAGGTTAGGGCCTTGCCGAAGCGCTTTTGGAAGATGCTATGACTTCTGGAAATTATGGCTGAGAAGGCAATGTTCGGTGGCGTTAAGAAATCGAATGTTTGCTATCGATGAAGAATCGGCTTCTGGCCTGGGAATCGGAGTCTTTTGTACCTTCACATGGTGGCGGTGCATTTTGGGAATATAAAGATAGCCTGCTTCGGGCCCAAGAAAGGATGTCGGTAAACCATCACGAAGGACGACATCCAATAGTGAGGTCGGTATTCTTGATCGGATTCGAAAAGAGACTGCTACCACGCATTTATGTTCAATCATTCCATAAGGGTCAGGTTACTCCGAAGAGCCATTCCCAACCAGGAGTCACAGGGCTTTCTGGGCATTTCGGAGGCCAACCACGTCCGAGCACGATATCGACCAATGGATCCTACTCGCCCTCATCGTTACACAGGCGTCGGGCCGCTTCTTTCTCGTCGTCACGTCCGTAATCGGTATTCTCTTGATGTTTCATGACCAATCACTAGACTCGCCACCTCATTACGAGCAACCTATGCGGCCGCGTCATACTACAGACAGTATGGAACTTGTGATCTCGACACCATTGGATCCACCCAAAAGCGCTGGGTGGAAATGTTGGGGCCGGAGATCTGCATATTCAAAAGCTACGGGTGTTGTTCTTTGTCGAGGACATGACACAAACGGTACTACTACGATAGCTAGGGTCGAAAATAGCATCAACATTGACAGTCCACTAGACTGGGACCCCTAGTTGGCCGCTTAACGCCCGAGAGCCGATATCCTCATGATTCTATATCTCGAAATGCGGCCAGCTGCTCCATATGGACTCGCCCCCCACACCGCTACCTGCGCTTCGAAAAGGCTTGGATTGGCGCAGTGCGGGAGATGTTGGCGACTTCTCGAGGGAATTAGGCTCATAGAGAAAACAGGCCAACACCGGAAGGAGGTGTAGGAATACCTCTGATCTCTTGACTCCTCCTTTCCTCGCTAGAAAGCGATACCTAACCTTGTCTTATAAGCTTCGAGACGATTTGAGACTTCTTCGCCGTTCCAAAGTTCTTTGCCGTTCTCGGATATTGTCAACTCAGGTACACCAACCTGCTCCACCACGAAGCTTGCGCCAATATTGCCAGCACAAGCCGCAGAGATGATATCGCCTGAAGATTCCATGAAGCCGATTGCAAAAGCTCCGAGAAATGCATTGCCAGCGCCTGTAGTGTCGACCACCTTCGAGTCGATGATTCCGGTGTCGTTCTTCAAAGGGCTGTAGTATGCAGGTAGCCACACGCTTTGCCTTCTGGTCTTCACGAAACAGCCCAAGTCTCCCGCTCGAAGGACAAGCATCCGAGAATGATTTGGCTCAAGGATCTCTGACATCAGAGGAGTACACAGCCGTTCGAAGAATTCCTTGTCAGGCGTTGCAGGCACGTCCAATGCCATGATTCGTGCAAGTTCGTGGTGATTGGGCGAGAAGACGTCAACGACTCGCAAGGCCTTGACAATGCCACGTAAATCTCCAGGCGTGCAAGAGTAGGCTCTTGGTTCCCAGACGATGAACGGCCGCTCCGCTATACCAGCCGCTTTCCGTAGCTCAATCAGCTGAGCAGTCTGCTCGATGATCTCAAGGGGAGCAAGGAAGAAATGGAAACACCGGGAGCCTAGGAGGTTCGTGCCGACCAAAAGCGTAGGATTGATGAATAGTGATGGGGTAAGATATTTGAAGGATTTGGCTAGTTTTTGGAAGGCTGTTAGTGGTGGAGCGACTCAAGAGCTTGTCGGGATTTAGGACGTACTGGACAGACTTGGGTTTAAGTAGTGAAGTTCGCCTCGGGTGGAGAGACAATCGTCTTCTCGAATGACTGATAGAGTGATGCCCCAAATCTCCAAGAGGCGCGAGGTCCCCGGGGGGAAATCATAGCCTTGGCGGACAGTGTAGCCAATCTGAGTAGATGATCCGCCAGGACTGAAGAGGCGGGCACCAAGACTTGCTGTTGGGCCGTAAGCAAGACCTGTACATCGACTGATGGGATCAGATAGTGTACCATACGCGCCCGATCCACCAAGTACATCGTCGAACGTCTTGCCGGAGGGAAAGTGTACTCTATCGAGGATAAGCATCCCTAGCGATGTAAAGATGGTTGGTTCTCCAGGAGACATGATGGCAGCAAACCACATGCATGGCTCTCTCTGCACTCGTTGCTGTATGCAATGAAAATCCCGTAATCAGGCTTTAAGGATCAAATTTGGTGTTGCACGAGAGATGGAAAACTTAGCGTCTTGGCATCGCTAAGAGCGGCTAATCTCCATCGGCTATTCTAGCCATACGCTAACGCTTACTACTTCTACAATAAGCCGCCGCTTCCTACTTGGACTGGCTTTTCTACGGTTACGAACCTACTCTTTCGTCCCAGAGCCTACGTTCTATACTACGAGCAATATGCATATCCAGTCGAGAATGTTTTCGTGACTTGATGCCGTGCGATTGCGCGACAATGCAGTGAGGCAACTGCGTACGAAGGAGGCTGCGCAAACAGCATGATCAGCCTGCCGTTTTCTTCTTCCAACGTTGACACCGATCCTTCCATATATGCGATTAAGTCGTGGTATGTGTTGTGGTGGCATGTGTACCTTTGCTACTGCTGTACAGCTAAGACTTCGTCTCGATAATTCGGAAAGATGGAACGGATGAGTGGTGTATGGGAAGCCCGCGATCAACGCAAAGCTACAAAGCCAGACAAATCAGCAGGGGTGAGATGACTATTCCATGAGATACACCTTGGGCTTTGTGGTGGATTTCATGACGTGTCAGCCGCTCTGATGTCGTCCGTCACTAGCCAGCATATCCGTCTATCACCTCTTCTCGTGATACCACAGTCTTGAGGTGGGCGGAGATCATACTCGCTATGCCACTAGTTGCGTGAGGGTTTGCAAATGGATCGCGAATTCGTCATTCCAACCTTAGTTCCTCATCACATACTCCATGTCGATGCGGAGAGACCTTTCTGCGATATCTATGAGCCATCCAAATCAGTACGGATTACGTATCAAGATGCTCGCCCGCGAAGCGTAGCAAAGCAGAGACTCAGGCAACGGTGCAACATGTGATACAAAGGGAAACTTGGTTTGGAAGAAGGTTATGCCGCAATGGTCAGGGACTCATCCTCCTGCCTCAGCTTGGAATAACAAACGCTAGCGGTACTTCGCCCTTGTCAAGACCATGATACCGACACTTATCGCCAAGAAAGGTGCATTCTCCTTTACCCGGACATCAGCGAACATTTCAAGGGCGTCCCTATTTCGGGAGTTTTACTTGCCCTATTCCAAAGCATTGCCGATGATCGCCTAACCCAAGTACCCGATGACGTGATCCAACGATGCAAACTTCAGCAAGACATGATCTCACTTTGAAAGGACTTCAGATTACTATGGAATGCTATCGACTGTGATTCAAAACATGTTAATGGCAGTATTCGACAAAGGGAACTATAAAGGCAACGGCTCACGGAATGGAGAAACTGCTATCTGACGGTGCACTCTGCCTCAATCAAAGCCGTTGGCACGTATAACGATTGACCTTTTCATTAACAACGTCAGCCAATCCAGAAAGACACGTTGGTTCTACACTTTGGTCCGTGCAAGATCCTTTGAACATGGGAGATCATCTACCGTACTAGGTTGAAGATCGATACAAACCCGCATCAAAACATAATGCGCACAGGTCGATGTATGATTTCTCGTTTATGAATCTTGAATCCTTAGCTCGCTGTTTTCTAACGAAGCAACCATGTGTTCAAGGCCCTGTCTAGTACCTCATGTGCTCTGCTATCTTCGGGCGTGTTGGGCTGTCTCTCAGCTCTCCTTGCTGCTCTTTCGAGAACCCTTTCTTTATAGACCACGTTGTCCCTTTGCCCGATCTTGTAGGAAAGCCCGTGTAAAACCTTGAACTCCGTTTTCTTCTCTACGTCGAGGTTAGGCTCCAAATCATGGCAAAGATTGAAGGGGCCGGGGGTCGGTAAAGTCCAGTAAGATGCAAGTTTGCAGTATCTTCGACGCTCCGCCTCACACTTTACCAAACAGGGCCATGGTATCTCATGCCCTCACCGTTGATCCTGTTCAAGTGACAGCCACAGACATCGCACTGAAATGCTGGGTATAGCAGCGCGTGACACATCTCGTGCAAGAGGGTTTCCAGACACACTTGTACGGTGCTTGGTACCATAGGCGTCGGCCTCTGAATGTAGATCCAGGCGCGAGGTCCCCGAGTCGCGGTATTGATCTCGCGTCTACCAACGGCTTTTCCGAGGAATCCCGGATCTACCCACCTTACACTAAAATCATCTTTCAATAAGCCAAGAAACCGGAAGTCGTTGTAGATGTCCCATACAGGCACAAGATCAAACTCGCAGATCAGCTCCTCCGAACCGTCGCCGAGTTCTGACTCATACTAATACTAGAGTTCAAGCGCATCTTGCTTGATGGGCTAGTCAATGTGTCCCGATATAATATTGACGAAAGCGTCGGCGATCTGCTGGGCTGTGAAGAGGCGCCACTCAAGATTGACGCCATTTGTTGGATCGATTGAGTTGATACGAAAGGGGGTATGGTCTGCAACTGTGATGGGGGAGGCAGTGTACCTATCGTACTTCCCACATGCTGGAGACAACGGTATAGGTGGGCACATGTTTGGGAGAGCTTCGTTGTGGGAAATGACCGATTATTGGAGGAGTTGTAATGATTTGTGAGAGTGACGAAGAAATTTGAAAAGGGAATGAATGCTGGGAAAAAGTGATGTGAGTAACATTGATGACTTGTATCGAAGCCAATCGTGAACTTCGCAAAGAGCTTATAGATACGAAAAGAATCGAATCAAACATTGCCATCGGATAAGCTTTGTTGTGGGCTAATAAAAGCCTCATCGTTTTATCCGCCATTATTCTTACGAAAGTACAAATCTATTGTCTTGGCGAGGTGCGCCACAGGAGCAGAAGAAAAGCATGATGTCTGATTACAGGAGAAGACGTTGAGAGCATGGACAATAGATGGCTAGGTTTATGGATGAATCATTAAGGTAGATATAGGTGACAAAGGATGACCAAGATTTCAGGCAATCGTGACATCATGATACACGCAGCCAAATCTATATTCTAGGTCCTTGTAACGGCCTGCTCGAGAGAGAAAGGTGTCTCTCAAAATCAAGAGGACAGAATTTAGCGCATAGCAGGTCTCATAAAACTGAAAGTAAGAATGTGTGGAGTCGGCTTATAAGGAGACATCTTTGACCTCTCCGTTGGGGGCCTAGATATACGAATGAAAGTACCTAAGAAGTATGTAATAAAGAGTAACTAATGAATCAGGCAGTTGTGTCACTAAGTCAGCAAATGAGCAGTCATGCTCGTTCCCAGATGGAATCATACTACTACGTCCTTTCTTATATCTCCTTTCACCAAGGGCATCATGTTAACGATTCCCTATAAAATGCCTGTCATTTGATACGCGGGTATCGGTTAGAGAGTACGCGGATAACCGAGGGCATTAACGAGTATGGTGTCTATCATGCTTTATGTCGACGAATGATACTCTTAGCGAGTGCCATAGTAGTGATAAGATCATACCGAATGGAAGATACAGTCATGACTTCTTATATCAGGTTGTTTATAAGTACTTACTACTAAGATATTATCTTGTATGAACAAAAGTTAACGAATTTTACTCTCAGACCAGTACATAACATCACTTACAGCACATCCATAGATAATTAATGTGCATCCTGGGTTGTAGTTGTCATCTATATCGCGCCAGATTTGCATGATGGATGTGATATTCGTGCTACACGGGTGTGAGGCGTGCGATTTTTATGGACTTTGGGAGGTTTGCAATTCTGGTAAAGGATATTGAGCGAACAAGACGTGATTTGTGATGCGTGGAGGGTTTGAAATACTTGTGATACTTGTATTTAATACGTCTGAGATCAACATTTCTGAAATGAACGAGTGTTTCAATAGGATGGGGGAGAGTATTGGATGGATTTGTGGTGTCTAAGTTGTTGGTGCTAAGTAGGTGTGGGACGTGTAGGGATTGTAGTACTTTGATTACTGATGATGCGTCTGATGTTTTTGAGCCTTTTGATGCTTGTATTACTAATGCTACTCCAACTACTTGCAAGACTCAGACTACCTAAACTACCTAGACTGCGTAGCCCACTCACCCCCGTCAACACCATCCACCCATAATGAATCTTAATCCTAGCCATTGCAAATTCCAGGGTCAAATAACGAAGTGCCTCAATGTTTCAAATATAAGAGAGAAGTCAGAATTCGAAGATGGAAAATTCTTTGCACTAGATCCCGAGCGAGTTGCTAGAGTGGGAATTTGGGGAATTGGAACGGATCTGTGGGAGAGGAGTGAAGTGTTCTTGTTATGGGTTTGCCTTGGTGAGGGTGTATATGTTTGCGTTTGGGATGTGGGGTTTTGGATGATTTGATACATTGAGTATCATCTACATTACTCCCATCAATGCCACGATACTTGTGGCCGGCATACTAAACACAAAGTGATTATGAAGAATACAAGCTTATAAATTTCCCTGCAGTAGATTCTTAATATAGATATGAAAGAAGAACGGCGGTGAGATCCACATCTTGATAGGGTTGAAATTTGAGGGTAGGAAGCGTATCGGATGGAGGTGGAGATGAGTATGGTTTGCGGTTTTGCGTGGGGGTTGCAAGGGAGATCGAGATGCGGTTGGCGTTGGAGTTGAAGTTGGAGTATCGATGGCATATGAACATAAAATATTCGTAACGTGTATATCATTGCATTCTCCCTTTCTCTACAGTAACCCTCTCGTACTTGTTACGGATGACTTCATACGTAGAGGTGTCATGCGTGTTGGGGATGGGGATGAGGATTGAGCTGCGGATTAATTATGAGAAGGGGGGTTTGGAGTAGAGATTGGTATGATGGGTTATTGGATTTCTGCTTAGTTACTATTATAGAAAGAGACTTAGATTATACGGTAGGATATAAGTCTTACTTTAGGTTAGAAGTAGGAAGTATAGAAGTATAGAAGTTTAGAAATATAGAATAGAGATAGGGATTAAGATGCGGATTAAATATGAGAAGGGGGGTATGAAGTAGATTGGCGAGGGAACTTTTGGGGGTTCGAGTTGTTGTTATGGAAAGAGACTCGGATTATGCGGTGGGATATAAGTCTTGCTTTGGGTTGGAAGTAGGAAGTGTGGAAGTGGGAAGTATGGAATGGATTTAGAAGTATGGGTTAGAATTTGGAAGTGTGAATCGAATTTAGGGGGTGAGATGCGGTTGGAGTATGAGTTGGGGGGGTGTGAAGCAGCGTGGGGTTCGCGTTATCGTTGTGAAGCAGTGTCGGACTGTGCATTGAAGATAACAATCTAGTTTCGACTTGGAAGTGTGAATCGAATTTAGGCGTTGAGATGCGGTTGGAGTATGAAAGTAAGTACGCAAGGTAATGGAATCGGCAACGCTTCTAATACACAACCGCCTCCACCGAGTCCTTTCCACCTACGCAAACTCCGACCGCCTCACCGTCTTCTCCACCACCTCGGCAATCTTCCTCATATCCTTCGCGCTCCGATACGGGATCTCATGCGCAAACCCCTTGATCTCATGACATAACCTCACCTTCGGATCGCACATCTGCACCATCGCCTCGCCCAGCTCCCGGACCGGATCCAACTCGGCAAGTATATGTCCCGTCGGCTCCCGTAATCGTACGGTATCCACCTCGGCAAACATGCGATGGGCCTCGTAGTCGCTGTAGGGGCGATCGATGCCGTTGTCAACGACCTGCTGGTGGATGCGCTGGTAGGCGAAGCGCATCATGGGCGGGATCAGCTCGCCGTCTTCCCAGTTGGCGTTGCGCTCGTCCTTGAGCATGTCCGCTTGGGTGGGGTTGCGCTTCAGCTCGGCGGCGAGGGCGGCGTTGGCGAGGGCGAGGGTGGGGGGGACGTATTCGTGCTGGATGACGAGAGGGGTGACGTCGAGGCCGAGGTCGGGGGTGGCGGACCAGGGCATGGTGCAGTTTTGGAAGATGGCGCTGCGGAAGGGGCCGGGTTCGTGGGGGCGCTCGTGGGCGTGGCGGAGCATGAGGGAGCCGATTATCATGGCGCCCTGGGGTTGTGTTAGTGGGTTTGGGTTGGTGTGGGGATGAGGGTGTAGCTATGGAGTGATTGGGGTTGGTGGGGTTTTTCGATGAGGATGGAGAAGTGTAGAACATGTAGGCAATGGATATGAAGGATTTGGGGTTGTAGAAGGTTGATAAGTGAGAATCGGGAAGAGAAGAGCAGTAGAAGGTGCATAACAGAAAACATTGGGTGATATCCAGTGACTCAAAGCACAAACTCACAGCACTGAACCCCCAAGCGGCATCAAAAGGACCCTCATCCTCGATGGTCTCTTCAATCAAGTCATGTACGGATTGGAACTCATGGAGCGACGGAACGAAGAACCAGCAGTTGTATTTCTGATCGGGGTAGATTTCCCCTATGCTCGGCGCCGGTCCGCATTCGTAGGGGCCTTGGAGGAAGTAGTATTCCCAGTGGGAAGGTAGCTGTGCTCGTATCGGTGCTGTAGATTATATGTCAGCATGTACAAGGGAAGTGTATTGAATATGCTAGGTGGGATTGCATATGAAGTTGTTCGGGCTGAGAGTCATTGTGCTTGGATGAGTGTTGGAGGCAGATATACCCGTTTGAGCCTCGAATATGGCGGCATTGACTCCGAAACCGTGGACCATGAGTATTTTGACCATGACGTCGGTTGTTAAGCGGTGAATGCTCTGCTTACGTAAAAGAGAATGGAATCAGGAATGTTATCGTGATGAGGCTTCTTCCCATAGACTATGATTGTGACTTCGGATTGAAAAAGCAGGGGGCTTTGTGGTATGAAAGAAAGGAGATGGAAGATGTCAGCCCCCTGCAGTCGAGACACGATCTCGGTTGCAATCATATGCGATGCCCATCTGGCCCACCCGTCGATTCGGCATCGAGTTCGGCCACGTGTTGGGACCGAGTGGTATACGACTGACTGTGCCTCTTAGGTTGATATGTGGCGTATACACAGTAGTGGGTCTTGCTATCTTCTAATTATCAGAGTGAGTGAGTGGAGCCTGATGCGAAGAGATTAGGTACTTCATTCTCACCAACAAGCGGTCAATGCAATGAGGATACGCTCGGATGTAATGTCTCAAGGACCCAAGAACCATACCTCATGCTTCCGACCTACTTACTGCAGGAGTTTGGCCTTAGCTCTGCAGCATACCTTTTACCAACAATGGAAGTTTATGCTTCGCCACGTTGTGGCCCACTCTTGCCATGGCAGGTTGCATTCGCTGGGCTTTTCCGAACATGCAGCTGGTGGAATTGACCGTAAGGGGAGATCGAGGTTTATTCTCAAGCGGAAGATGCCGTGAGGTCACAATGTAGATACGAATGCGCTGACAGGATTCGTGTTTCGTTTTGGGATAACCGGGTAGATTTCCCACATCATCCAACGCCAGTCAAAGTTTGGAGCGCCTATGGAACATACCGACGGACTTTGACGATAGGATATTACCGTACATGTTTGGTATTGCGGTGCCGTCCCCTTTACACTGTATGAAAGGCTTGCGATCTGCATGTATGATATATGTCGCCAGATCGATGATGGATGAAAACATCGACAGCCTTACCGGCGGGCTACACGGCAGTGTCAGATAACGGCCGAACCTATAATGCGCGAACATGTCCGGGGTTTGACGCTTCTCTAGCGTCTATGCTAGCACTCGCGTCCTTTACCTTACTGTACTGTACTAAGCTTACTACGTATTAGGGGAAATAGTTGTTAGCGTGACAGGGATTATCTTCGTGAGCCCTCTCCCAAATAATCCCTGTCACGCTAACAGCTATTTCGCTGGAGACCGTACCTAGTACTTTGCTAGCCTTGTAGTACGGGAACGGCCCCTCCGAGACGGAGAGATAGACTACCCGCACCCGCTAGGATCTGCACCAAGGATGCCGAGATCGAGCTTCCACATTACCTTATTTCATCGACACCTCTCCATACGACTCCATCCGGAGTACCTTAGCAGAGATGGAATCCCTTCTCGCACGCTAGGTAACTTCCTGTCTCGTTGGACCCAATTCGATGCGTCAGCAGTGCAATCAGCCGTAATCTAGCGGTGTGTCATCGTCACGGCCTGGTGAAGGATATCGGTAGGAAGGTATGTTGGAGTGGGTGCTGCATAGTAATCCATCTCGATGCACATGCAGGCTTGAAGCTCTCCTTGATTAGCATGACTCATCTAATATGATAATCTATGACTAAGGTAATGGCTGCCGACGCCTTGGCAATGCTCGCTCGTCCATCCTACGCTTGAACGCCAGAGTGACCGTCATCTCTCGTAGCCTCATCCAGACTTCTCCATATGCCCATCCAGAGACCGCCGCCCCAACTCCTCGCTGTGAAGTGGAGTCGGCAGGTCTGGTCGAGGAGGCGGCAGGATGGCATCCGCGGAATTCATCATCATACCCTTGGCCGATGCATCCTCCACTGACCCGTCCGCCATCGCCTGTTGCCTCTTCTTCATCAGTGCAACGTTGGCCGGATTGCGCTCGTACGTCGCGAGAGCAGCCAGCAGCGTGAAGATCGAAAGGTAGGTGCAGATTCGCATCTGCTCGTTGAACGAGTCCGTGTATACTTGACCCACCCGAGCTTGGTTGGCCGGACTCAATGACCCAATCGTGTTCAACGATTGCTCCAACGCTTTCAGCTTGGCAGGGTCAAGCACGCCTCGAAGTTGTTGGCTGAGCTTGTTGTTGAGGACAATGGTCGCCATGGACAGGCCGATGCTGCCGCCGAGTACACGAGCCTGACTCAGAGCGCCTTGCGCAGCAGCTGTAGCGCATAAGCATTGACCACCCCTCAAGGGGTCTTTGAGTACGGAATGACATACCCGCATCTTCAGACTTGATGGCCAGATTCGTCATGAGTGTACCGCCCGAAAACGTCAAACCGATCCCAAGCCCCAGAATGATTTCGTAGCCATATGTCGGCTTGTATATCTCTCTACCTCCACCCAGAGTCGACATGAGGCCGCATCCTAGGAGGATCAAACACGAGGCAGCTATCAAAGTATGGGAGGTCAAGTTCTTTTTGGAAGAGGCCGCGCCGCCTACGAAACTACCTGTTGCAATGTCAGGCTTAGCGCATAGTATTGAAAGCACTCGCTATCTCACCAAAAGCCATGGAACACAATAGGGGTAGCAGATGTACACCAGCCATAATGGGAGTGTCTCCATTGACAATCTGAAAGCGTTGGGGTAGATTGATCAGGGCAACGAAGAAGGGAAAGCCAGTGAGGAGCACAAGACTGTAGATCGTTAGCCGATTGCGAACATCTTGGACGTCGTCCGAGTGTCTACTAACAGGATGGCGGGGCCGATTGGTCTGGATATGGCAATGGTCATGGGGAAGATCGCTCGGAGCCGATGGGTGGGGCCGAATGAGAGCCAGGATGTCCAGGTGAAAAAGGCAATCCAGCAAACCCCGGAGAACGTCAAAGTACAGATGATGGTCGGACTTCTCCACGAAAATGCTGTGCTTCCACCTTCTTGGAGCGCAAAAACAAGTAGTGTGGATCCTCCCAACAGTAGGACGGCACCCAACCAGTCCACTTGTTGGAGCGATCGCAAGGAGATTCTCGGTCGTGTGTAGGTCTTTTCCGCTCGGGGCCAACAGAGGAGTAGAACTGCAATTCCCACGGCAGCGGCCGGGGCGTTGAACAGATAGATCCAGCGCCACGAGGCCCTTTCCGTGATGACACCGCCGAGAATGGGTCCTGTAGGCGTAAAGTGAGTACTATCCAGAGACATAAGGAGACATGGACAGCAATGTCATACCTAGGACAGATCCTACTGCAAGAGTGATTCCGATCAATCCACTGAGGGCACCCCAGTATTGGACAGGCGTGACCTCTGCCCCAACGACCATGAGCATTGAATACAAGCCGGCCCCTCCGATCCCTTGAAGCACTCGTAGGGCAATCAGCTGGTTCAAGGTCTGTGCCAGCCCGCCACCAAGGGAGAATGCAGCAAAGAGGACATAAGCCAGGACGACTGCTGCTTGCCGACCAATTCCGTCACTCAACCGCGTGAAGATGGTTGCAAAGCCTGAATTGATTGTTCAGCGATCCCCGATGTCCTCTTGGTCTCCGACGCTGCACGTACCCATGTATGACAAAAGATATCCCAAGACTACCCATGTTACCTATACAGTGGGATCAGAAGTAGCCAAGTCCGAGGGAAGACGAGACTGACGGTGGTGGAGTTCCCGAAGAAGTCGCCAATGGTGACCAGGGCAGTGGCAGTGATGGAAGTCTCGATGTTGGCCAGCAAAAGCCCCAGAGCAAGACTGGTGTGTATCAGTGGTGTTCATTCTGTCGCATTGTACGGCTTCCTTCCTCCAGACTGTCCCACTCACCTTGACAAAACACCCGCGAGCCGCCAGCCTCGTAGCGGCTTTTGTACATCACCCTTGAGATCGGTAGGCATCTTTTCGCCGTGCTGCATGCTTAGACCTTCTTCGGCGGCATTGACATGCGACATGACTGTGGATGCGATAAGCTGTTAGATTGCTCCAATGCAGAGGGTTAGGTCCAGGTAGACCATGGAGTAACGGAACTTGCGCGAAGCTGAGTTCGAATTGTAGAAAGGCGGTGAGTGACGGTAGTGAAAGGAGTGAGGGTCGTTGCTTGAGGGAAGGGGTGTAGGGAAGGAATGGGAGTTGTCGATATTGAGTGAGGGAAGGAGGAGAAAGAAGTGTGAGGCATTCGGCAGATCGGCGCAATTATTTGCCCGTGGTTTGCCCAAGTCGGCACGAGCCGAGGTACGATCCTCTAGTGACGGTGACCGGGTGAAGTCAATTCACACGCACATTGCTGAGGTAAGATTAGTCATCCGAGTCTGACGGATCAAGCCACAGGCCAGGTGTGATCTGATTACACCGTACTTCGCAGTTCGTCAAGATTGCAGGATTCCGAAGATTCACTAGCTGTGGAGGTACATCAAAGGACAGAGAATGGAGGGACATGATCGGGTACATTTCATGTCGGCTCCTTTCAATGGCGCGATATGCCGACAGCTAAGGTAGGTACCTACAGTAAGGTAAGTACCTACAGTAAGGTATGTACTTTAGGTCAGGCAGCCTACTTCGTACTTTGATCTACGAGTAAAGTACCTTAAGTCTTAAGATAAGCGAAAAGGTACTAGTGCTAGCTCTCCCGCAAGCCATGCCTCATCTGGATGATGGATCTGCATTGAGCGAGCCGCTAGGGAATACTAGCGCGGGCTTAGTGGCTCGGCACTCAAGAAGAATTTTCATCGAGATCAACGTGAAAATACGAATTGCTGATGTTGGACGACCGACCAACTCCAACTGCAATGCCTGCTACCGGCTTACTCCCACTGTCCCATCGCAACAACTCCGAAACACTAGTTGGTCAACGAAGGATTCCACTTCCACTCGTTCACCCACCCCCCCCCCCTTCCATCCTCACGATATTCCTCACGATCGATATGTATCCGCTGTTGCCTGTCGAACCTGGTGACATTAGGCTACTTCGAGGATAAACACCACGCGATATGCAGCTACACGCCTCGTGGGTCCGTCCATGCCATCCTCAGCTCATCTAGCTCTCTGCGGTAAGCAATAGGACTCATCGGTGTGCCGTCCTTAGTCCCTCTACGGCGCCTTCACGTCCGGTGCAAGTTGCCAAAGTAGCACCAATCTCCCAAGATCTGACCATTGATGCTCCGAGCACTGCCATGGATCTGACACGCCTAGTCATCCTGTTGCCATGCTCGCTTAGGCGACCCGACCATCGGTGTAGCTGTACCCACTAAGATGGGATGGATCTCGATACCACACACAAGGCTATACCACAGATAGCACAAGGGCCAACTCGGTTTTACGTGGTCTCACCGGGATGCGAAGGATTTGATGTAACATCTGTGGTTCAGCTGCACGCGGGAGACGTGGTCCCTGGCCAAGATAGATATGATCAAGTCCTTCGCCGTCAGATTTAGAGACACATCCAGCGTTCTTCACTTTCACTCAACTTCAACATATCATACGAGGAGGACTCAACCCTTCACCTAGCCTTCAAGATGAGGGGAGCACAGATTCCAGGCGATATCGCCGTCATTGGCATGGGCTGTCGTTTCCCTGGCGATGCAAAGTCTCCTGCCGAGTTCTATGACATGCTTCTCAAAAAGCGCTCAGGCTGGTCGGAAGTCCCCCAAGATCGTTACAATGTCAACTCATTCTACCATCCGAGCTATGAGAGACATGGTACCATCGTTTGCAAAGGCGGCCACTTTATGAAAGATGATCCTGGGTTATTCGACGCCCCTTTCTTCTCCATGACCCAAGGTGAGGCGAATGCCATGGACCCACAACAAAGGATTCTGCTTGAGACCACATACGAAGCCTTCGAAAACGCCGGACTTCCGTTGAACAAGGTCGTCGGCTCCGACACAGCATGCTTCGTTGGTGGCTTCACACGGGAGTATGACAATGTGACTACATCTGAGCTCGCCAAGACCCTCCTCTACACAACGACTGGTAACGGGCTTACGATGATGTCCAACCGGCTATCCTGGTTCTATGATCTTCACGGCCCATCCGTCTCGCTCGATACAGCATGCTCTAGTTCTTTGGTTGCACTACACCTTGCCTGTCAGACAATCAAGACTTCGTCAAGTGACACCCGGCAGGCGATCGTCGGGGGTGTCAATCTCATGCTGCATCCTAACCAAATGACCACGATGAATCCTCTACACTTCTTGAGTCCGGACAGCCAATGCTTTTCCTTTGATGACCGCGCCAACGGCTATACCCGAGGAGAAGGTATCGGCATCATGGTGCTCAAGCATATCGACGATGCCATCCGAGATGGAGACTGTATCAGAGCAGTCATTCGCGGTACCCAGGTGAACTCTGACGGCAAAACCCCTGGCATCACGTTGCCAAGCTCGGCAGCGCAGGCCTCCTTGATCCGCAAGACCTATGCTGCGGCAGGTTTAGATCCCGCCGACACGGGTTACTTCGAAGCTCATGGTACTGGAACAGGTACGTCTTTGCTACCGTCGTTGCTATGAATCCCTGCATTTCCCTCAACCCCTCATCTCTCGTCTTTTGCCGCTGCCAAGAGAGACGCCATCACTGACCAGGACCCAACAGGAGCTGGTGATCCTCTTGAAGTCGGTGCAATTGGATCCATCTTTCATCGAACTCCTAAAGACTCCACTGCCCCATTGTACATTGGGAGTGTGAAACCAAATATTGGACATCTAGAGGCTGGCGCTGGATTAGCAGGCCTCATCAAGACTGTCCTTACTCTCGAAGCTGGCATTATCCCACCAAACATTAACTTCATCACTCCTAACCCCAAACTTCGACTTGATGAATACAACTTTGTGGTCCCTACGTCACCAACTCCTTGGCCTACGCAGGGGCTCCGCCGCGCGTCTGTCAATTCTTTCGGCTACGGAGGTACAAATGGCCATTGTATCCTTGATGATGCATATCATTATCTTGCCGAGCGTGGGATCAAAGGTCGGACTCATACCGTCAAAAGTCCCATGCCCCAGAGTCCTGAAGCGCTATCAACCGACTCGGGGGTAGGGATGGAGGAAACCGCGACTGACCCCAAGAGCTACTTCAGATCCGATTTTCAACCGAAGCAGAAGCTCGCTTTTGCACTCTCTGCTCCCGAGCAAGGTGCAGTCTCCAGGCTCGGCGAGACTCTCGCATCCTATGTGGACGAAATTGACGCCGCAAAGGATGCCCAGACAGCCAATATACTAGAACAGCTGGCCTTCACTCTCAGCAATCGCCGCTCCACTTTTCAATGGCGTACTGTCGTTGTCGCGGACCACACCGAAGATCTCAAGCAACAGCTAAGCAAACTTGCGAAGCCCGCTCGCGCTTCCAAGCCTCCATCAGCGCTCTTTGTTTTCACGGGTCAAGGTGCACAGTGGCATGCCATGGGTAGGGAACTCTTGGCCTACGAACAATATGAGGCTTCTCTTTGCAAGGCAGACAACTATCTCAAGTCTATTGGCGCTCCCTGGAGTGCTTTGGAAGAGCTGAATAAATCCAAGGAGGATTCCCGTATCAACAAGCCTGAACTCTCTCAACCACTTTGCACGGTATTGCAGGTCGCTCTCGTGGATCTTTTGAAACACTGGAACATCCTACCGACTGTGGTTGTCGGCCATTCGAGCGGCGAGATTGGTGCTGCCTATGCGATGGGTGCAATTACGGCGGAGAATGCTTGGAAGATTGCCTTCCACCGAGGTCGCTTGGCAGCAAACATCAAGGTCATTGCTCCCCACGTGAAAGGCGGTATGCTGGCTGTTGGCCTCTCGGAAGCCGATGTCGAACCATATCTCGAGACGTTGAGAAAATCTGAGAGCGATGTACTCTCGGTGGCGTGCATCAACAGTCCTTCCAGCGTTACGGTCTCTGGCGACATAACAAGACTGACTGAGCTTGAGGCTGTTTTGAAGGAGCATTCGGTCTTTGCTCGTAAGCTCGCAGTTGAGAATGCATACCACTCTAGACATATGCAATACCTCGCCGACGACTATCTCAAATCGATCGAGGATATCAAGCCTATTCATGGTGAATCCGTCTCTGGCGTCACGATGATATCTAGCGTGACTGGCAAAGCCATCTTGGCTGAGGATCTTGGACCAGCGTATTGGATAAGCAATATGGTTTCTCCTGTCCAATTCGTGAGCGCCGTCGAAGGCGCATTCATCACACCAAAGGGCGAGCGCCGTAAGAAAGCCAATGTGGTGGATGTCATTGTCGAAATTGGGCCACATGCTGCATTGCAAGGGCCGATCAAGCAGACTTTGTCACAGATCAAGAAGGAGGACACAAGTTATCTTACAGCGATTCGTCGAGGAGAGACTGCAGAATTTTCTGCCCTTCAACTCGCTGGCGCTTTGTGGAGTCGAGGTGCTGATGTCAAACTCGATCTGGCAAACAGCTTGAAGTCCACGCCCAAGCAGTTTGTACCCTTGAGCGATATGCCGAAGTACCCATGGAACCATGAAACCAAATACTGGCACGAGGCTGCCCCATCGAAGAGTCATCGATTCCGTCATGCTCCGCGAACGGATTTGCTTGGCTACCCCGTGCAAGAGTTCAGCATGCTTGAGCCTCAATGGAAGAATATCCTCTACATAGCTGAGCTTCCATGGATCAGTGATCACAAAGTTCGTGGGAACGACATCTATCCAGCCGCGGGAATGGTCTGCGCTGCTCTCGAGGGCGCTCGTCAAATTGCAGACAAGTCTCGTGTTGTGGACAGCTTCCAGTTCCGCGATATATCTATTGGGCGTGCACTGATGATTCCGCCCTCCGACCCCGGAGTGGATGTGTTTACACGTCTGAACCCACAGAAGACCAAACTTCAGTCAGCAGACATGAGCCCGTGGTACGAATTTACCTTCAACTCCTTGGAGGTACCAGAGGCCAAAGACTCTAATTATGTGGAACATGCTCGCGGATTTGTGGCCATCAACTATCGGCCTAAGAGCAACGAAACCTTCCCAAATATCAATGAAACCACTGCGGAGGCGGCGAGAACCAAGAAAGAGTACCAAGACATTGAGAGCAGCGGCATACTGGACGTATCTAAGGAGACTCATTATACCAACACCATGGAGATGGGTTTCGACTATGGCCCAACTTTCCAGGGACTGACCAGTGCTAAGATTGCTCATGGGCAAGCCTCTTTCACCATAAACATCACGGATACAGCGGCAATCATGCCAGCAAACTTCGAGTACGAGCACCTGCTGCATCCATCGACATTGGATGCAGCGATTCAATCTGCTTCACAGGCTATGAGAATGTCAGCAAAGAAGACGTCAGAGTCTATGGTCCCGACCGGCTTTGAAGGTCTCCGTGTGTCTGCGAACATGCCCAAGGGTGCTCATACTCAGCTAGTGGGCTTCTCCAAGGCTCACAAGACAGGATATAGGGATAACACTGCTACGATCATGATCAGCAATCCTGCTTGGGAAGAGAACATGCTTGAGATCCATAACCTGGGTTTCACCGGGCTTGGTGACAACAACGACCAATTGATAGATGATGATCAAGAGGTCGCGCTCCGAAAGATGTGCACAGAGGTCCACTGGAAGCCAGACATTGCTTTACTTGACGTACAAGCGAACCAGCATCAAGTTCTTTGCGGTCAAGGTGTTGAATCGCCACAGGAGCTCGACGATTGGGGTTTGGTCGCCACGAAGGCGACCGCTCTATTCACCAAACGTGCCCTGCAATCTTTGACACCTGAGATAGAGGCCAACTTACCAGCTCCACACTTCAAGCATCTCATTCAGTGGATGCGCGATAGATACGAAGAGATGAAAACGGGTAAGCTTGATTATCAAAACGGAGCAGACTGGTCTCACTTGAGCGCTCAAGAAGAAGGAAAGGCTATCGCAACATACTCCGAGAAGTATCCGGAAGATGGTAAATTAGTCTGCGCCATCGGAAAGAATCTGCACGCAATCCTCGAGGGTACTATCCAACCTCTAGAGATCATGACACAGGACGACATGCTCACAACCATCTATGCCGAAGGGCGTACGCTTCGATCCGGCTTGTCGATGTTCAAGGAATGGTTCGATCTTCAGGGTTACAAGCAACCTGACATGAAGGTCCTGGAAATTGGTGCTGGTACCGGTTCAGTCACATTGCCTATCCTTCAGGTATTAGGTGGCCAAGGGGGCAGGACACCACGCTTTGGTTCATACTGCTTTACAGACATCTCCACTGGTTGGTTTGAAAAAGCCCAGGAGCTTTTCAAACCTTGGCAGGGGAGGATCGATTTCAAGAGATTGAACGTTGAGGAAGATGTCTTTGACCAAGGCTTTGAAGCCGAATCGTTCGATGTCATCGCTGCAAGCAATGTGTTGCATGCCACCAAGCGAATGGATATCACTCTGGCCAATTGCTACAAGCTTCTCAAACCGGGCGGCAAGCTTGTCGTCGGCGAATTGACATATAGCCAAGACTGCATTGGTTTGGCCTTTGGTACCCTACCTGGATGGTGGTTGTCCGAAGACGGCCGCACAGGTGGGCCTCTGATGACACAAGAGGACTGGCATCGTCGACTTCAGTCAGCCGGTTACTCGGGCCTTGACATGGCAGTTGGAGCGAGTGATACTCTTGGAGACGCCAAGCTGTCCATGATGGTTTCATCAAAGCCGATTGCCAACACAAACACCAACCTTCAACAAGTGGTAGTCATCGAGCCGAGTGCGAGGTCCGCAAAAGGCACGGAGGTGGCTGCGGCAATGAAGAATGTGTTTCCAAACATCAACGTCGATGTTCTCGACCTTAAGACTGCAGCCTCTCGAGCAACCGCAGGCGACCTTTTGAAGCCTGGGCTCGGCGTTGTTTCCCTTCTCGAAAGCGATGAGCATGTCTTTGCGCGCTGCGACAAAGATTCTTTTGAAGCAATCCGAAGTGTAATCCTGCACTCGACCAAGCTTCTCTGGGTCACTTGTCACGCGGAAGAAGATGGCCTGCGAAACCCGGAGTCATGCGCTATATCTGGTCTATTCCGCGCGGCCAAGTCGGAGAACGGAAGGCTTTTTTTACAGGAGCTTCACCTTATGAACCGGGAAAGATCTGAGTCCGCAGATGCCGCCAAGATCATTGGGCGAGTTGTTGAATCTACTTGGGCAGCCGACGAGAACGCAGAGGTCGAGGACGAGATTGTCGAAGCCAACGGCATACTCACCGTTCCTCGATTGTTCGATGAGGAACATATGAATAGGACGCTCCAGACCATGCACGCTCTGCCTCAGCCAGAGCCCCAATCACTTTCGACAATCTCGCAGCCCTTGAGACTCGCTGTCGGGAAGCCCGGTTTGTTAGACTCTTTGTATTTCGAAGACGATCAGAGTGTCCTTGAGCCCTTGGCTGCTGACGAGGTTTTGATTGATGTAAAAGCCGCAGCCTTGAACCAGAAGTATGTTGAGCGTCACTCCAGACGTGCAAATTAATGAACTAACTGTACCCTAGTGACTTGATTGTAGCATTGGGCCAAATGCCCGGTCTCACTCTTGGGTTCGATGGCAGTGGATATGTCAAGCAGATTGGTTCCTCGGTCACGGGCATCAAAGCTGGAGACATGGTGGCATTTGTTGCACCCGGGGCAATCGCCACTCTTATCCGTGTCAACAGCACGCTTGTGCATGTCTTGCCCAAGGGTATGCGTTCCGAGGATGGTGCATCGATCCCGCTTGTCTTCATGGCAGCATATCAGAGCTTGATAGAGACGGCCCGCCTGTCCCAGGGCGAACGAGTCCTCATCCACTCTGCCGCAGGAGGTATGCTTGTCGAGCTCCGTTATTTTACCCAAGATACTGATGATTCTCAGGACTCGGTCAAGCTATGATACAGATCGCCCAATATGTTGGCGCGGAGATCTTCGTCACAGTCAGCTCAACTGACCGAGTTGAATTGATGAAAGACCTCGGCATCAAAGAGGATCGCATCTTCAGTTCACGAGGGCTCAGCTTCTCAAAGGGGATTGCCCGCATGACCAACGGCGAAGGAGTGGACGTTATCATCAATACCCTTACAGGGGAACAGCTGAGGCAGACCTGGGCATCCATCTCGCCGTTTGGTAGATTCATCGAATTGGGGAAAAGGGACGTTTCTGCCAACGGTAAATTAGAAATGAAGCACTTCGCGGCTAACGTTTCCTTTTCTTTGGTCAACATTCAGGTAAAGTCTCATCCATCTCTATCCGCTTCACGAGGTTGACTTTCTTTTAGGAACTTTGCCGTCGCGCTCCTGCCAAAGCTGGAGCACTGCTATCTAAAGTATTCAATCTATTCCGTCTAGGGGTGCTCCAAGTCGTACATCCCGTTACGGTTTTTGATTATTCGGACATCCAGACTGCCTTCCGCAATATGCAGAATGGCCTCCACACTGGCAAAATTGTTCTGAAGGCGAGCGAGGAGTCCATAATACCAGCCCTTCCACACGATCAACATCCTCTGGAGCTCCGTGCGAATGCAACTTACGTACTTGTTGGAGGCTTGGGTGGTCTTGGTCGAGGCCTTGCCCCTTACCTTGCAGAACATGGAGCCAAACATCTCGCCTTTTTCTCAAGAACGGATGACGTCCAGCCTGCTGCCCAGAAAATCTTAGATCAGCTAAGGGAGCAAGAAGTTGAGGCAAAGGTCATTGTCTGCGACGTAGCCAACCCAGATGCATTGAAAAAGGCCGTTGCTCAGATTGGCCGAGATATGCCACCCATTAAGGGAGTCATCCAAGGAGCCATGGTACTTCGCGACGGTCTCTTCGAAACCATGCCTTACGAGAACTGGAGTCAGGCTACCACCCCCAAGATTCAGGGCAGCTGGAACTTGCACGAACTGATGCCTCACGACCTTGACTTTTTCATCATGCTTTCGTCTCTTGCCGGCATTCTTGGCAACCGTGGCCAATCCAACTACTGCGCTGGTAACACCTATCAAGACCAATTGGCAATCTACCGCCGTGAGCAAGGGCTCGTGGGACAGGTCATTGACCTCGGCGCAATTGGAGGGTTGGGATGGTTCGAGGAAAACAAAGAGAATTTGAAATTTGCCGAGACAATGCAAAATCTCATTGTGGGTGCGGACGAATTCTTCATACTCATGAAGAGCGCCATGACAGGATACTCACACGGGAACAACAAAGTGCCGGTTCAAATGATCACGGGGGTTGGCAGTGGTGGTCTGAACAAAGCCAACCGCGCCACCGGTGCCCAGATCGACTACTACTGGCTTGAAGAAGCACCTCGTATGTCGTACCTACGCCAGCTCGATTTGAAGAGCACATCGCAAGCGGAGGCAGGTGACACGATGGGAGAATTCAAAGGCGCGGTCACCGCTGTGACGACCCTATCGCAAGCCACCGATCTCATTCAGAATGTCGTTGCCAGCAAGCTGGCCAAGTCGATGATGATCTCCATGGACGAGATCGACGTCAACCGTCCTGTGTCCTCGTATGGTGTCGACTCCCTGGTCGCGGCCGAGATGCGCAATTGGTGCTTCAAAGATCTCAAGGCTGATATCAGTGTCTTTGAGCTCCTGGGTGGTAATTCCATCACGGCGCTGGCCGAGCAGATTGCCACCCGGTCGGCGTTGGTGCCGCAAGGCATTGAGAAATAGGGCCTTCCGTTTGAGGACGACTACTTGGTTGGCAGTATATCTACGGATTCCATGCTACAAGCCTTACATCCTGGTTTTGGTTGCGCGATTGGCGCGCCACGTGGAGTCACGATGCTGTGATGGAGTCTGGGCTCGACTGATGTTACCTCTCTCTGCTACAAGACTGCAAGCGCTCCGAGGCTGCCTATGGCTGTACTGTCCGATGTTGGAGTATGTATTTGAAAGACCCGATTTGAGAACATAGATGGAGTCCCGGTAGATAGAATAGATTTCATTCCCAATCCGAATAGCCCTTTGGCGGCAAGAAATGCGCTGGTAATTGCCCCTCGCAACTCACAATGGTGGTCCTGAATGAGCCTATTGTGTTACATCTTCCTCCATCACAGTCCCTACTGTCTATGTTGTATACTGTTGTTATATTGTAGCAGGCTTTACACTAGTGTCTCGCTTCGCGCTCTAGCTGCAACGCTAATCCTCAGACGGACTACGGTCGGTCCAATATCTGTCCGTCATTTATCAGCGATGCGCGTTAAAAGGCTCGCCGCCCCCGCTGTAGCTAAGTCTTCCACTATTTGATTCAGTACAATATATAGTCACATATATAATCACATCATCTCATCTAATATCAGCTTTACTAGGACTTCGAGATTGGCACTTCCAAGTCAAGGCATCGAGGACATCCAGACAATAGCTGCAAAAGGATAGTAGAGTCAATAATGGCTACGCAGAAAGCGGTTGTAATCAAAGGACCGCGAGACGCCCAGTTCGTCACCGATCGCCCTAAGCCAAAACTTCGAGATGATTACATCCTCATCAAAACCGTAGCCGTGGCGCTGAATCCCACCGATTGGAAACACATCGATTTCATGCCCATCCCGGGTGCATTATCAGGATGCGATTACGCAGGTATCGTCGAAGAGGTCGGTGAAAAGGTGAAGAAACCATTCAAGAAAGGAGACCGAATCGGCGGAATCTGCCACGGAGCGAACGCGCTGCAACTCGAGGATGGAGCCTTTGCCGAATACATTGTAGCCAAGGGAGATATCCAGATGAAAATGCCTGAGAACATGACGTTCGAAGAGACCGCAACGCTAGGTGTTGGAATCATCACGGTCGGTCAATCGCTGTACCAGTCACTTCAACTTCCCCTCCCCACAGCGCCTGCAAAGGAGCCTTTCCCGGTCCTCATCTACGGCGGCTCCACAGCCACAGGAACACTCGCCATCCAATTTGCAAAACTGTGAGTACCACATCCGTACTCACCCAACAACAGAGAGACACTTTTAGTTCTAACCCCCTCCACAGTTCCGGCCTCACAGTCATCACAACCTGCTCCCCCCGCAACAACGACCTCGTCACCCGCCTCGGTGCCGACGCCATCTTCAACTACCAAGACCCCGACTGCGCCGCCCAAATCCGCACCCACACCGCCAACAATCTCCTCCACGCCCTCGACTGCGTCTCCGAAAGCTCCTCCGCGAAGATCTGCGCAGACGCACTATCCACCTCCCCCGAAGCCACAAAGCGCTATTCTTCCCTCCTCGGCATCTCCAACTTCCCCCGCGACGATGTGGAAACGAAGACGACGATTGCATATTCGGCCGCGGGCGAGGAATTGAGGTTTAGCGGTGCGGCGGGGGCGAAAATTCCGGATATTCCGGCCAAGGTGGAGGATTTGCGGTTCATGGCGATGTTTGTGGGGATTGTGGATGGGTTGTTGGCGGAGGGGAAGGTCAAGGTGCATCCTGTTAGTGTGCAAGGGGGTGGGTTGAAGGGGGTTTTTGAGGGGTTGAAGGCGATGCGGGAGGGGAAGGTTAGTGGGGAGAAGCTGGTGTATCGCGTGGCGGATACGGCGTAGGGGACATGTTATGAAAGAGACTTTCTTCTATCTAGAAGTCATCTTTTATAGGATTCTCCCGCGATTAGGATTACCTAGGATAGCAAGCTACTATATCTTTAACACGTTAGAATCTTTAGACTAACCGCGTTAGTTCTATTTAGAACTAAGTTTATAGTTATTATATAATACTAAACTTATATAGAGAATAAGCTAGTTATAAGTAGTTATATAAGTTAGATTAATACTTAAAATTAACTTTAAGTATAAAAAAAATTTAGTCTAAGGATCTTACTAACCCTAATCTTTAATTAAAGTAACTAGTAAGTCTAGAAATATATAATAACTTAATATATTTTATATTCTAAGTAATATAATCTATTATTAGCTTTAAAGGTCTTAAAGAAAGGTTATTATCTAAATTAAATTTAAAGATACTAGTAGAGAAGAAGTAGTCTTAGATAGAAGGAGTTCTTTAAGTACTAAGAGAGGAGGATACTAAGCTAGTAGCTTAAAGCTTTAAAGATAAGGGAGTTATAAGGTAAGATAATCTTACCTTTAAAAAGATTAGAAGATAGATTAAAAATAAGTGAAAAAAGGGAAGTAATTAAAGTATTAATAGAATATTTCTAATTATATTAAAATAATAATATAGAGGAAAGAGATTTAAGGGATAAAAGTTAATTTTTATATAAAGCTATTTAAAGTTAAGAGTTTAATAGAAATCTAGTTATATATAAAGAAGATATAACTATATAGATTATTATATAAAAGAAGGATACTTAAAGTTAATAATATTAATAATAAATATAAATATAATTAAAAGTATTAAGATATAAAATATATAAAATATATTCTTATAATCTACTTAAAGTATATAAAGAAGAGAAAGTTAATAAAAGCTTTTTAACTCTACTTTTTTTTAATATTAAATAGTATTAACTTTTTATATTTATATTTATATTTATATTTATATTTTATACTCTACTATCTAGCTACTTAGAGCTAATAAGAGCGTTCTAACTCTAGTTTATTAAGAGGAAACTATAAACTATAGAAGAAAACCTCTCTTACCTACCCTATTTACTATAACGCTTCCGGGTCTTTAAATACTATATACTATCCTCTCCCTTATACTTTATACTACCCTAGTATTAGATCCTAATATCTATATACTCCTCTCTCTTACTAGGGTTATACCCCTTTCTCTACTCTTAAAAGGTTTATACTCCCTTAATTACCCTCTTACCCTTCCTTATATAGTTTAACTAATACTAATAAGTACCCTCAGCCCTCCTACTAGTCTACTACTACCCTAGCTACTCCTCTCTTATACTATCTAGTATTAAGGTATCCTTTTCTATTTAACCTGTAATACTAGGTTACTACTACTACTAGCCTAGTAGAAGGCTTATAGTACTCCTATTAGGAATTACCACGTATCTTTTCTGTAATATATAGGAGGGAGCTATTAGAGTCATTAGGAGGGGTATAAATATACTTTATTACTACTATTACATTACTATTTCCTAGTACTAGGCTATATAGTAATCTACTTATAAGAGAAAGTAGATTATATTAAAATCCCGCCGGCTATACCTATAATTATAGGGTTACTACTCCTACTCCTACGCGTAGTTATAATCCTCCTAGCTAGGGGGGGTAGCTCTAATCTATTATTCCGACTTTTCTACTTAATATAGTACCTTCTATCTCTTAACTTAGAGTCTCTTATATATAGAGCTAATACTACTAGCGGGAACTAAGGTAGGTATTATTATATATACTAAGGGCGCGCTTGCTACGCGTATAAAAACTCTATATAAGGAGCTCTACTACTATATAACATCTTAGTTTTATTCTAACTATATTTAAACTAGAGACCTCTTAACTCTATTAATAAGTAATAGGTTCGTAGCTAGTACTACGTATAAGTAGATCTTATTACTAGCCTAGTATTAACTTTTAAAGAGTTAAAAGTAGTAATTAAATATGTTATTAAATAGAATATACTTAGCTAATTTATAATAATAAGGAAATAACCCTTTAAAGATCTAGAAATATTATAATAAATAGAGTAGAAGATAAGATTTTATTATAAGTTATAACTTCCTTTTATTAGCTCTAAGTAATTAAGATAGATAACTACTTAAGATTAGAATTTAATTTAAGTAAATCTTAGTAATTAGGAATTTATAAATTTAATAGATTTTAAAAGAGATTTAGTTTCTATATCTTCTTTCTTATATAAGAATTATTAGACTAATTCTATTAATTCTATTTTAAATTATACTTATAACTATTATATAATATCAAAGTATTATAAGTAATAAGTTAATTATATTAAGATATAACTTTAATTAGATATCTTAAAGATTTAGATATAAATACTAATCTCTTACTAATTTAATATTAAGCTTATAAAAAGCTTTTATTTCTATCTAATAAGTAATTACCTAGTATATTATAATAGTTTAAATATTTTATAATAATACTTATAATTAATAGTAAAAGTAATATTCTTATTACTATAATATTAGTAATATTTTATTCTTATATATATATATTACTATCTAGTATTATTTTTATAATAGAATAATTATATTATATTATTAGAAGTCTTTAATAAATATTATTCTACTAAGAATCTTATTAAGTTATTAAGGCCCTTATTTCTTCTTTAAAATCTAGTAGAATATACTTAATCTAATTAAGTAGAATATACTTTATTTATTTATTTATTTATTTTATTTATATTTTATACTCTACTATCTAGCTACTTAAAGCTAATAAGGGTAGTTTATATCTAGCTTACTAGAGGAAACTATAATTTATAGAAGAAACCTTCTCTTTTACCCTATTTACTATTATATTTATAGATATTTAGATATTATATACTACCCTATCTTATACTCTTTATATTATCTTATTTTTATCTTCTATTAAGATTACTTATCTTCTTACCTTTTAATTAGAGTTTATCTACTTTTATATAACTTTAAAGACTTATTCTCTTATTAGTATAAACTAGTTAAATATATCTTATTAGATAACCTACTTAATTACTATCTTTAACTCCTTTAAAGTTAATACTATTTAATAGAAGTTATATAGAATAGAAGGAAGAGACTTTATTAAATATAAATAAGTAGTTATAAATTATACTAATTTATAAGTAGAAGTAGTTACCTTTATATTTATTAAAATATTATAAACTATCTCTTTAAAAAGTAAGTAGTTATTAATAAAATATAAAAGATTAGATATGAATTTAGAAAATAAAGAAAAAATAGAAGGATAATAATAATAATTAATTATACTTCTATACTAGTTATAAAGCTAATAAGGGTAATTATTTAAGGGCACGTAGAGCGTACCCGTTATTTAAGAAGAAACCCTACTAGAGGGATAAAAACTCCGCCTATTAATAGTATTTCCAACTCGTTTTTAGCTTCCCTCCCTCTCCTCCCTAATAGGCCTACTACTAAGGAGGTATAAAGAGGGGTTGGATCTACTATCTCTAGTACTAGATCTTAATATCTATATACTCTTCTCTCTAATTAAGGCCTTACTCCCTTCTTTATACTATTTCTTAATAATATTTTATTTAAAAGGTTTATACCCCCTTTATAACCCTCTTACCCTTCCTTATATAATTTAACTAATACGAGAATACCTCTAACCCTCCTACTAGTTTCCTACTTATTCTAGCTACTCCTCTCTCGTAGTACTAGCTAGTATAGTATCCTTTTCTATTATTTAACCTGTAATATACAGGCCCTTATTACTATTATATTCCCTAGCTAGGATAGCCTAGTAGAAGGCTTATAGTACTCTTACTAGGAATTACTACGTGTCCTTTTCCTAATATATAGGAGGGAGCTATTATAGTCGTATTAGGAGGTATAAATATACTTCGTCGCCGCTATTATATTATTATTTCCTAGTATTAAGCTATATAGTAATCTACTTATAAGATATAAGCGGATTATATTAAAATCCTACTAGTTATACTTATAGTTATAAGGTTACTACTCCTACTCCTACGCGTAGTTATAGTCCCTACTTAGCTAGGGGGGATAGCTCTAGCCTATTTATTCTAACTTTTCTACTTAGTATACCTTCTAACTCTTAACCTAGTATCTCTTATATATAGAATTAATAGTACTAATAGGAACTAAGATAGGTACTATTATATATACTAAGGGCGCGCTTACTATATATATAAAAACTCTATATAAGGAGCTCTACTACTATATAATATCTTAGTATTATTTTAATTATATTTAAACTAGAGACTACTTAGCTCTATTAATAAGTAATAGGTTTATAACTAGTACTATATATAAATAGATCTTATTACAAGTTAAATAGAAGGATAATACTAGTTTAAATATTAAATAAATATATTAAAGGTAGATAGAAGGCTATTATATACTTACTTAAATATATATATTATAATAACTAAAGTAGAAATATTTACATTTAAGATAGAATAGAAATAAAAGAATAGATAAAGTTATATAAAAAGTTATTATATATAAAAGAGAATAAATATAAATTTTATAAAAGTTAAAACTAACTAGATTAAATTTAAGATAAGATAAAATTAAGTTTAATAAAAGGTAAAGCTTAAACTTATTTAATATTATATTATTAGAAAGAATAATATTAAAGAAAACTTCTTCTAAGTTATTAAAACCTTTAAATTTATTATTAGTTAAAGTTAATCTAACTAATATTCTAATAAATACTATTTAATATTTAAAGAATAAGTAATCTAACTATATTAATCTATAAATATAAGAGATATTAATAAAAATATCTTTAAAAAGATTAAAGTAATTAGTTTAAGTTAATAAAGGCTTATAATATAATTAGTAATCTACTTAAAGACTTAACTACTAATTAATATACTAATTAAAATATAGCTTCTCTTTTAATTCTACTTAACTTTAAAGACTACTTAAAAAGGGTCTACTTTATATATCTAATACTAAGGTATAAAGATATAAGTACTTTTTATTACTTATTACCTCTTTTAAGAAGTACTTAAATAAGTAAATAACTAGAGTTTTTATTAATTTATTTATACTTAGTATTTTTATATATTATATACTTAGATAATTAAAGCCTAGTATAATAGGAATTATTTTAGTAAGCCCTTACTAAAATAATTCCTATTATATTAAAATTACCTTTATCTTCTATTATATTTAATAAATAACTACTTATTTAAATAATATAATACTTATATATACTAAGTAATAGCTACTTATCTATTATTTATACTTTTCTAATTAATATTATATAGTATAATTCTTATATTATCTGTAAATTTTAAATCTACTTATAACTCTAAGTAAGTCTTTAAGTAATAATAGTAAGTTTAGTAATCTAGAGTAAGTAGTAAAAAATTCTAAAAATAGTAAAACTAAAATTATATAGAAATACTATATTAGTTATTTTTAATTAAGAGTTTTTAAGATTTAAGCTTAGATTAAGCTACCTCTTATAAAAGTAGCTAGAAACCTTTATAACTTACTTATTAATTAATAAATTTAAGAATAAATTAAAGAAATAGAATCTAGATTAAAAATAGACTAGTAAGATATATCTATACCTCCTTCTAACTCCTTTACCTAGAATAGATATAGACTAATTATTTTTTTAGTACTTAAGGGATATTTTTAATATTAACTTAACTTATTAAACTACTTATAACTAGCTTATTACTTATATAGGTTTAGTATTATCTAATAATTATAAATCTAGTTCTAAATAGTACTAATATAATTAGTCTAAGTAGGTAATTTTATTAAAGTCTAAAATACTCTTAGTTAGTTCTAGTAAATTTAAGTAAGTAGGCTACTAATTAGTAAGTATACTACTAAAATTTACTTATTTTATACTTAAAGTACTTAAAAGTAATAATATAAGATATTTCTTTTAAACCTACTTTTAAGTACTTATAATACCTTAAGTAGGTTATAGATTTTTAAAGATAATAATCTACCTTATAATTAAAGGACTTAAGAATAAGTATTTAATAGATAGAAGAACTTTATATAAGGAATATAAGAATTTATATTATTAAATATATTACTAGAAGGTTATCTAAGTTAGTAAGATAGAGTAATTTTAAAATTTTAAAAAACTAGTATAATAAAAAATATTTATTTTCCTAGCTATCCTAAATTTTTTAGGTATATCTTACCTTATTAATATAATAAAATTAACTTATAGAAATATTAATATTATAGTATAACTCTACTAAAATTTAAGGGGGTAGATAGATTAGATAAAAACTCTATTATATATTAAGTAAATACGTGAAGTAGGTATCTTATTTAAAGCTATACCTACCCTAATACTAGTTGTAGAAGGAAGCTTATAATAAGAGAATAGTAGAGAATTAATAGTAAATATATTATTCGTCCTAGTTATCTAATAATAATTATATAATTATTAGATACTAAGAATCTAGAGCTTTTAATAAAGACTACTTAAATTCCTTATTATAGCTTATAATTATAATAGCTAGTAACGCCGTTTTATAATATCCGCCTTAGGCCTTAATATCTACTTTATTCTCTACTAGTAGTTATATAATATTTATATTTCTAAGATATATAGCTACCTAGAGTAGGTAGTTATAAGTACCCCCTCCTAGGTTAACGCTAGCGCTATTTACTAATAGTAACTTAATAATTTTATAGTTAGTAAACTTAATAGTTAAATATAGCGAAATTCTCTAAAATAGTTCTTAGGACGCGGCCGCTTGTAAAGTAGTACTATATACCCCGCTAAGTATATTAATATTAATACCTCGCTTTAGTAATAACTAGATAGCTTCTTTCTAACTTACCTAGGCTACTACATGTAATATTATCTTAAATCTTCAACCTTTTATTTTAAAGTTAGTACTGCAATTAAGTAGGGTCTAGAAGATATTACTTTTAGGGTAAAGATTATAAGTAAATACAGCTATATATAATATACTATTATACTACCCCCCTCTTAAATTAATATCTACCCCTTAGTTAAGTAGGATTTATAATACTATATCTTTACCTTAAGACGCTACAGCCTAAAGTATACTATTAAATAATCTGTAAATATTATTAATATTAGCTCTATTATCTAGTAGTATCTATATAATATCTATGTTACCGCTAGTCGTAGCGGCTTATAACGCTGTTTTAAAGTCGCTGTATTCCCTATTAACTTTAGTACCGTAGGATAGAAGGAGCTCTACTATTTCTTTACTACCTTAGAAAGCTACGTTTTACAGGGCGCTCTAGTAGATATAATTCTTATTATTACCTAGTAGGCTATATATATTAGAATTAGCTCTATTTTCTAGTAGTATTTTTACTATTAGTTAGTACTTTAATCTAGTAGCTACCTGTAAAAGAGTACCTTATATCCCTCCTTAGATATTTATATTAACTCCCTTATCTAAGATTAGCTGTAAAATCTTTTTAATCCCTTTAGAAGTAGTATAATATAATAGTATACTATACTTATCTACTCCTAAACCTTCTATAATAGAACCCTTTAAAAGAAGGTATATTATCGCCTTCTACCTACCCTTTAAAGTATTATATAAAGCTTACGGCTTAATAGTAGTACTATTATCTATTAGGAATTTTACTCCTTTAAAAGTAGAATACTCTACTACTTTAAAAAGCGCGCTAGATATATTATATTTACCTTTATTCTACTAGTTAATATTAGCTCTATTTTATAAAAGAAAGCTTACTATATTAAAATACCCTTGAGAAGCTACTATAGAAAGTGTACTACCTTAAACCCCTCTACTAGTATTAATATTTACTCTATTTTAACTAGTAGCTTTATAACCTCTATATAACTAGAGATAGTAGTAGCTTGTAGTATACTACCCTAGTCCTCTATTTATATATTAACGTCTACACCGTTCTTAATAAGAAGTTATACTCCTTCTTTACTCCCGCTTCTTATAGTACTCTCTAGAGATTTAGCCTTAGCGCTGTTTTTCTTACTATTAATATATATTCCTTATTATAATAATACTTTTATAATCTAATAGTATCCGCCCTAAGTAGCGCTTATAAAAGTAGAAATATAATCCTTTATATTAGCTCCTAACCTTAAAAAGAGGGTGAAGAGCTCCTTATAACCTCTAGAAGCTATAGTTCTAAGAGCTCCTCCGTCTTTCTTATTACTCTAGTCCTAAACGCTAATAAGTATACTATATTCTAGGAGAAGCTTTACTATAATTCTATTATTATTAGTAGTAGCTACTTTTAAAGTATTATAATATATATCTAATAGAATATATAATCTATTAGTTATTTCTATAAGTAGTTTAACTACATTAGTATTTCTATATATATATACTATATATAAGGCTGATTTCCTTTATATCTATAGTTTTAAGAAGTTAGCTATTATTATAGTTAGTAATTTAGTTATAACTTTACTAAAACCTTATATATAAGTAGTAAATAGAGGACTTACTAGAGATAAAGTAGTAGTATATAACTTATCTCTTTAATACTAATCTTGTAATAGATATATAAAGCCGCTTCTTTATATAATTTTAATCTACTTAGAAAAAGCTAATCTATTATCCCTAGTAAGGAACTTTATAAATAACGTCCTTAGTAGATTTTATTATCTATTATTACTTAACTATTATAAGTATATAAGCTAGTAAGTTATAGTATATCTAAGGAAGCTATTAATATAACTTATTAATCTAATCTAGCTAATACTCTCTAAGCTAAGAAAAGAGAGGTAAGTAATTACTACTTTAGTATTTATACTAATTAAAGAATACTTGAAAGTCCTATTAATCTATTATTTCTTAAGAAATTCCTAAACCAAGTTATATATAAACTAAATAACTTGTAAGATATTTATAATATAAAAGTTTAAGTATATTCTTAGTACGAAGTTTTTATTAACTATATTATCTAATATACTATTAGTACTAATAGATATAATACAGGTAAGATCTTTAAGACTTAGTAATTTTTACATATATAATATCTACTTAAAGACCCTAGTACTACTATTTAACTATATAATTTAAGAGATGTATTTATATTATATATTTCTTTATATACTAGGTCTAGATTAGGAATTCCTATTTTATACTCTAGTCTCTTAAGGTTTTTTATAATATCTTTCAGATATATTAAATTAGAGTTAGGACCTAGGAATCTTACTATTTAAAGCTTAACCTATTAGAACTTATAAGTAATTAAAAAGAGATTAATTAGCTTCTCTAAGAATATTTAAAGAATTAAAGAATCTACTTATATTCCCTAGATATAGCTATTTAAGACCTTAACTAGTCTATCTTCTAATTCTAGGTATTTCCTATTTAATAATTATATTCCTAGATTTAATAACTCTATTTCTTAGACTTATATAAAGATATAGTTTCTTATATCCTTTATAATTAGATCTCTTTAAGTATTAAGCTCTACCTTTTTCCTACTTAGAAAAATGTTAAAGACCCTAATATTCTATCTACTTAAAAGGAAGAATTTAAGGGGACTGTAACTAGTAGTAGTAGCCTTTTTTAAATAAAGTAATAGTCTAGTATAGTCCGTGTATTCGTCTAGGGTATCTACTATAATTATAGTTTACTAGTAGAGGTTAATAAGGCTAGTAAGAAGGTTAGAATATTTATTAATTATTAGATTAAGTCTTTAATAACTTTAATAAAACTCGTGTTTTCTTCTAATAGAATTTATAAAAGCTATTCTATTAACTAACTAAGTTAATTAACTTATAAGTAATAATAGAATATTAGAAGGTTAACTTCTCTTATCTATTTTCTAAGAATAGTAAAAGAATATAAGATAGTAGTTAGGTTTTAACTTAGCCGCTTTTATATACTATTTAATAGTATATAATCTACTTCTAATATTATTATAATTAGTCTTATTAAGGGTTTATATACTATACTTATACTAATAAGCTTTTACCTATTCTAATAAAAAGGATATTAGATTTTAAGTTCTAGTTAGTAGAATTAATTAAACTTTCTACTTATCTAAGTTATAGAGTTATAATATAACCTTATTTCTTATTATTATCTAATTTTTATATTTATTTATAAGCTATTAGCTAGAATTCTAGTATTAAGACCCTAGTTTATCTCTTACTAACTTTTAGTTATTTTTAACTACTACTAATAAAACCTATAAGATAATCTTCTAGTTTTTATCTAATTAAGAATATAGACTTTAAAGTAGATTTTATATTAAGTAATTATATTCTATAAGAATATTACTTATAACTCTTAAACTAAGTCTTTAAGTATTTAAAATTAAGATATTAATATACTACTAGTATATCCTATCTAATTTATATATATTATCTATCTATCTATTCTAATTATTAATTTTAGGAATATTTCTAAGAATTTAATAGATAGTATTATATCTAAATTAGTAAATTACTAGAGCTAGGAATTCTAAGATATAATAATAGAGATCTTTAATCTTTATAACTAGTATTTTTATTATAAGTATCTTACCTCTTATAAGATACTCGTCCTTAATCTTAGTATAAAGAGTAATTAATAAAGTAATATTATTAATACTAGTTAGATAGGCTTACTATTAATAAGAATTATTAATAATAAGTTATAGTAATAGTTAGATAGTAAGCTTAATATTTAAATATAGTTATAATACTAGAATTAGTATATATATCCTAGTAAAAGGAAGGTTAATATAAATAGGATCTATATTAGAGGTAATAGAACTAGCTATCTAAAATTTAATAAGAACTCTACTAATCTTATTAACTAAGTCTCTAACTAAGACTAGTTTATATTATTATAAGATATAGAATCTCTACTATCTATTTATTATAGTAAAGAGCTCCTTAGTAATAACTATATATATCTTCTAGGTAAGTATAAGATTAATTTTTATATTTATATATTTAACTAGAATCTTTTTATAAGTATTAATTAAATCTAGCCTCTTACTTCTTAACTTATAGTATACTCTATTCTAGATATTACTATAATAATTACTAGTAGCTTATAAGAGATATAAGTTCTTTAAGTTAGGTAGTAGTATAGTTTAAGATTATATAAGGGCTAGAGTAATACTTATAACCTTTAGAAAAGCCTTTAATTAATATACTCTTTATTACTTAAAGTATAAGCTTACTTAGAATTACTTATATACTAATATTATAACTAACCCTATATAAGGGTTACTAACTTAGCTTATATCTAATCTTTCTTAAGTTATAATTACTTCTTCTTAATTAATTTCTACTAGTATCCTATTACTTAAGCTTAGAATAGTATTACATCTTATTTCTAAAGACTACTAGCTTAATCCCTTATATATAAAGTATCTTAAAACTATAATTAATTAGATAGAGGTTAGAAATTATAGATATATATATAATAAGAATATAAAAGCTAATATATATATTAATAAATCCTATAATTATAAATCTAAGGTAATTAAAATATTTCACCTTAAATATTTAATAGGGTCTTATATATAGTATATATCCTTATTAAAGAATTTATAGTAATTAGGAAATAGGATTATATCTATAAGATAGGTTAAGTATTATAAGGCTAAGTATTAGTTAAGATAAGATCGTGTTATACTCTTAGCTACTATCTTAGAGATTATTTTAATATATATAATTCTAATATTATTAGTATATTATAAGACCTTAACTCTAACCTTATATATTATAGTAATAATTTAAGCTTAATATACTTATAAAATTAATTGTATCTTCTATATATATAGATAGATCTTTATAATTTTAAAAGTATTAGATATTATAAATAAATATATATCTTTTAATCTACTTAGATATTTATTATAAGTTATTATTACTAGTAGAATATATTAATATAAGTAAGTATATATTAATTAATTAATTAATTAATTATACTCCTATACTAGCTAAAGCTAATAAGGGTAGACTTTTCAAGGGGTATACCTAGCGTACCTGTCGTTTAGGGAGAAACCTAGCTAAGGGATGAAAACTCCACCTGCTATCCGCAGGCTATACTATTATTCGGCTCCTTCCCTCCCCTAATAGGCCTGCTATCGGGGCGGTATATTAAGGGGTCGAGTCTACTATCTATAATACCAAGGTTTTATTAACTATATTCTCTTCTCTTTAGTTAGAGCGGAGCCCTTCCTCTCTATTAGTTCTCGCTAATATCTCTTTTACTAGCATAAACTAGTAGAGGGCGCCTGACCTAGTTAACTACCTCGCCGCCACCCTTATCCCTATTAGTAATAAGAGAATAGTACTATAGTCTTCCGACCTAGCCTCTAGTAATATCTAACTCCTACTAGTATAATAGTTAAGATAGAATAGTAGGACGTGTTTACTAGTCTACCTCGCCGCCCCGTACGGGTAGCTAGGACTTAGGATCCTAGGAACCTTCTTAATAAATAAGAAGTAGTTAAACCTAATCTTATCCGTGCGTAACTAGACTATTATAGAGCTCTCCGGCTTCTTTAGGCCCTTATAAAGGTCCTATCTCCCCCCTACTAGGTCGCCCTTCTATACTAGGCTTATATTTCAGCCCTCTAATCCCCGCTAGTAGTAGCGCTACCGGCCCTACTACCGGCCTTCCTACTAGGTTAGTATCCTTTTCTATAGTATTAGGTTATTAAGTACCCTATTTAGCGACCGCTTCGCCTAAGACTCCTTCTTAGCTAACGGGGGTAGCGGAGGGCGTAGCCTCCTACCTCTTTTTAGTTATAACCGAGACTTGATCTTCGCGTTCCCTCTTAGGACTGTCTTATATATCCCTTAAAGGATCTTACTCCGTAGTAGGGCCTTATTAAAGAAGTCTCTTACCGACGGGATTCCCGCCTCTACTTTAAGGACCGGAATTAGGGTGGCCTTATACGCCCCTAGTACTTTACGTAGTCCTTTATTCTAGATCGTTATCAGGGTCTTTATATGCTTCCCTACTACCTTAGGGGTATTCTTTAAGCTATATTATATTAGCGCCGTAAACGTTATTATAGGCCTTACTACTACCGCGTATATAAGCCTACTAACCGGTAGAATCGCGCCTTATATAAAGCCGGCGACGTAGTAGAGCGCCTGAATCTAGTTATTTATCTTAGCTTATACCTTCCTTAAGTATACGTTCTAATTTAGCTTACTATTAAGTATAAGTCCTAGGACCTTAATTAACGTCTTTAATTTAACTTTAATTCCCTTAAGCTTAACTATTACGTCTATCTTTATACCCTTTATTCTACGGGTTATATAAACGAGCTCGTACTTCTTTAGTATAAATAAGGCTTTATAAGTCTTCGCCTACCGCAGGTATACCTTATAAGCTTTATCTAGAACCTCGTAGTTCCGTTTAGTACTCCTGTTATAAGCTAGTAGATAGACGTTATTTATAAATCCGCCGACTTAAATTAGTAGCTTTAGCTTTTTATACTCCTTAATTAGGGGAGTATTAAAAAACAGGAATAATATTAGAGAGATAGGTAAACCTTAAGGGATCCCTGTCTCTACTAACTCTATCTAACTCGTCCTCCTACCGAGGGTAATTAAAGTCGCCCTCTTTATAAGGAAGCTTACTATCTAGTATACTATCCTTTTAAGGACTCTCTTTATCTTTATTATATAGAGTAGCCTGGAATAGGAGACGTAATTAAAGGCTCCGGCGATATCTAGGGAGAGGAGGCTCGCTACGTTCCTCTTCCCTATTCCTTATACTATATAGACTGCGTTAGTAATTATTTCTAGCGCGGTTTCTACTAATCTCCCTTACCTTATACCTATCTATTCTTTTAAAAGGAGGTTATTAGCCTCCGCGTAATCTCTAAGCCTAGCCGCTATTACCGTCTTAAATATCTTTCCTAAGGTATTTAAGAGGGCGATCGGCTTATAAGACTTAGGGTTAATATAGTTCTCCTTCTACGGTTTCTTTAAGATTACTATATTAGCCTCCTTAAATTTCCGGGGGTAGTATCTAATCTCGAAGCACCCTTAGAAGAGATAGTGGATCTCCTCCTCTAATTTATTATATACGGCGCGTAGAAACCTATTTAGAATCCTATTTATCCCGGGAGCCTTATCTTATAATAGTCTCTTTATAAAGCTATAGACTTCCGCCTCCGTTAGATCCCCTTCCCCTAGTATTAGGCTTAGGTATTCTACCTCGGTAATATCTTCTAAATCTGCCCCTAAAGGAACTAGGAAATAGGTTTCCTAAAGGCGCTCTACCTTCTCCTTAAAGGTAGCCGCTAGTATCCCGTCTTATCTACTTAGGGAGGGGAACTTAGGTAGGGCTCTTAGCGATATACTCTTATTCTTCCCTTACTAGGCTAGTACTTATACCCCGCTAGGGTCTTCTAAGGCCTAGTATATAGCCCGCCGGAAGTAGAGGGTTTTCTCTCTTCGGATTATAGCTACCTTCGCCCTTTCCGCTTCTCTTAGAGTCTTCCTTATCTCTATATTATAGTACCGGTAGTAGGCCTTTAGTTCCCGTTTAGCCCTTTACGTTATATCTTTATAAGCTGAGTTTTAAAAGGACCTTACCTTACTAGACGGCTTCGCTTATAGAATATATTCCTACATGATAGCCTAGAACCTATCTAGTATCTACCCTAGGTACTCGTCCGCCTCGCCGGCGGATCTAATCTAGGGAAGCCTTAGAGAAAGTCTAAGCTACTAGGCCCCGTTCCTTATATTCGTAGCGACCTCCTTGTCTTTAAGTATCTTCTACGCCCTCCTCTAGACTAGGGTTTAGCTCTCCTAGCTCCATTTAAATTCCGTGTATACCGGGAGGTAGTTAGATCTATACTAGAGGTCTGCCCTTAAGCCGCAGTTTTAGAGTATATTAATAGTACCCTTAATAATAAAGACTAGGTCGATTATTAACTTTAAACCTCTCCCCTATTATATTACCGTACCCTCTAGTAGGGCGACTTCTATATTATATTTACTCGTTTCGCCTAGTAATATATCTACTATAACGTGGTATATACTTCTCCCTTTATTATTCTATTAGGGATAGTAGAGATTAAAGTCCCCGAGGAGGATATATTCCCTTAGCCTCTTTAAGGCCTCCGCTATTAACGGGATTATTATTAGGCTATCCTTTAACTTATATATTATTAAAGAGGGGTTATAAATATTATATATCTAGATATTATCCGCTTATATTCCCTATTACCCTTTCCTAAGGCTAACTTTCAGCGAGTAGTAGTCGCCGCTTAAGAAGTCTACCTCCTAGCTCTTTATATCAACTCTTTTATTAATATAAAAGTATACCCGAGTATTCTCCTTAGCTTTATAAACTAGGTAGAACCTATTATAAGATAGGTCGTACGTCGACTTAGTCCTTAGGTTAGTTTATAGCTCTTATATTACTAAGATATCTATTTACTAGACTTTAGTATCTTCTAGGAGTAGCGTTTACACGCCGTCCTTTTCTTTTTATATATTATACTACAGGATCTTAAGTAGTTATCCTACTATATAATCGGTATAAGGCTAGAGTCTACTACTATTTAATCGTCTATAGCCTAAGCGCCCCTAAGGGTAACCTCGACCCCAGGTACCCCTTAAGGTAGCGGGAGGACCTATTATCCTACCTCCTTTCGGGCTATTTAGACTATTATAATTAGCCGCCCTCTTTATTAGGGAGGGGCTAGGTCTAGTAGTTCCCTTTCCGCTTATATCGGTGACTTCCTCTTCCTTAATATACCTTAGACTACCCTGAAACCATCTGCGTCTATCTCCTCTTCGCTGCGGGTATTAGTTCCCCGTAAGCCCTACGTGTTATAAAACGCCGGCCTAGTCCGGCGTCTTTATACTACTCTCTAGTACTCCCTTTACCTAACTAGGTAGTCTTTACTCTAGGCCTTATAGCCTCCTTTATAAGTAGCGTATATCGTTACTCCTTCGCCCGTAATATAGTCCGCTAAGCTATAACTACCTATATAATAGCCGTACCTCTTCTCTCTTTAATACTCTCGCGTAAAGTATCTGTATTTATAGTAGTTAAAGTATTATCTTATCTCTACTCCTTGCTCCTATCTCTTATAAACTAAGAGACTACTACTAGCTATCCCTCCTTAAACTAGGCGGTTCACCGCCTCCGGTGTCGCTACCCCGATAATTAGGGTTAAGTAGGTCTTCTTACTCCTATCCTACCTTAGTCTCGCCGTATATTTTACCTACTTAAAACTAGTAAAGTTAGTATTTAGGTAGGTAATAATATTATCCTCCCTAATCCTCGCTAGCCCCTTCTCCTTTTCCTTTTTATTAAGGAGGTTTATATACGCCCCTTTAGCCGCTACGTAGAAGGTCTTCCTTACTACCTTTATTAAGGGGTAGGCTACGCTTACCTACTCTTATATTCTCTTAAGGGCCTTACGCCCTTTAACCGTTACTATCTATAATACTACGTCTATCGTACCTCTAGTATAGGCACCGATAATATTCTTTATAGCTGTATTTACCGGGTTTATAAATCTTTTAATTAGCTCCTCCTTTTTTATCTAACTCGCTTTTTTATAGCCTTCTTTATCTCTAAATCGTACTACTACTTCCCTTATCCTCCGAATATCTAATTACTTAAGTAGCTAGCTACCTTATACCCCCCCTAGGCCCGGTCCTATCCTCGGGCCTAGGCTTTACTAGGACCTAGTCCCTATACTAGCTCTAGCTACCTAGGCCTATAACCCCCTGCTATACCCTACTAACGCGTTTCTATCCCTCCCTATTCTTTCTAAACGCGTTTCTAGCTTAGTAATACGTGCCTCCGTAGCCTTAAAGCCTCCTATTATAATATAAAGGGCGACCTAGGTAATACCTTATATCGCCTCTATTATCTCCCTGAACCGGAGACTCTAGATCGCCTAGATTATATCCCTTGCTTTTATAATAGACTCTATAATATCTTAACCTTCTTAGCCTTATCTCCCTTACTCTTTCTCCCTAATTTCCGGGGACTTTAATAGTATTAGGGGTCCTGTAATCACGACCCTAAAAGCCTCCCCTCTTACTTCCCTCCTACTACTACTTCTACTACCTCCTCCGTCCCCTTCCTGTAAGTTCGTATATAACGCCTAGTACGTTGCCTGTAGTCTTTACGCGTACGCTTATTCGCCCGTTATTACCGCTATTTCAAAGTCTTATATCTCCTTATAAATTATTATACTAGTATTATAAACTACCTTAAATAACTTAAGTATAATAAGGATATTAGAGAGTATTATTTATTAAAATAGTATACATATTTTTATAATAAATATAAAAAGTATATATAATAAAAGAAAATTACTAGATTTCTCTTTAACTTAAGAAAAGAGTAATCTCTTATATTAAGAGGAAGTATAAGGAGATTAATATTTTAATTCTTAACTTATAATAGTTATACTTAATAGAGTATATAATATATATAAATATATTAATTAAAGTAAATAGTTAGAGGATTATAATAATAATAGATTTAAGAGTATTTAAAAACTTTATCTTTAAAGTATTAATATAATTAATAAGCTTATTAATATAAAGGAAGGAGTATTTATATAATCTAAGAGTAGTTAATAAGTTAAGTCTATTAGTTAAAGGAATAATAAAGGAGATAACCTTATTATTATTTATAATTTAATAATATTATAAAGAAATATCCTTTAATATAATTAAGATAGCTATTTATTATATTATTTTAAGTATACTTTAATTAGAGAAGTATAATCTAGTAATTAATTTAAAAAGAAAAGTACTTAAGTTTAAGTATATTAATAATATTATTAGTTTCTACGTTATATATTAATAGTAGATAATAGTAGATAAAAAATTAAATTAGAAGATAGTTAAAGTATATAGTACCTTAATTTAAAATAAAGATAGCCTTAATAAATAAGAGTCTAGCTTAATAGATATTAATAAAGGTTTATAAGGTTAATAACTTAAAGTTTTCTAAGTAACTAATAGTACTCTTAATATCTTATAAGAGTAAGAAGAGGTTTATTTAAAAATTTAAATTATTAATAGGTTATCTAATCTTTATTATAAAAAAAAGGATAGATTATTATAATTATATATAAGTTATTTTAAATTAAATAATATAATAATTAAAAACTATTACTTATTATTAAATATTAGAGAGTTATAAGATTAGCTATTTAAGGCTAAGATCTTTATAAAGCTAAATCTTAAAGGAGTATATAACTTATTTAAATAAAAAAAGGTAATAAATAGAAAATAATATTTAAGATTTAATATAGATATTATAAGTACTTAGTTATACTATTTAATCTTATTAATATACTAGTAACTTATTAGGTATTAGTTAATAATATTATATAAGCTTAGTTAGATTACTTAGTAATTATATACTTTAATAATATATTAATCTACTTTAAAACTCTTAAGGAGTATATCCTTTATATATAAGATATATTAATATACCTATTATAAGTAAGACTCTTTTTAAAGTTAGAGAAGTATAAGTTTTATAAGACTTTAATAGAGTTCTTAGGATTTATAATAATAATTAAAGGTATTTATATAAGCCTTAAAATATATAAGTAATATAAGAATAACTTATATTATATAATATTAAATTAATATAAGGATTCTTAGGATTTATTAACTTTAATAGATATTTTATAAAAGGCTATTTTAAGAAAGCTTTATTATTTATAAAAATTATTAAAAGGGATATAAGATTTTAGTAAGATATTAAATAAAAGAAAGCCTTTATTAAACTTAAATAAAATTTATATAAATCTATTAATACTTAATATTTTTTAAAGTAGAGAACTAATATATATTAAGATAGATACTTTAAATCTTATAAATAAAGCCTATTTATATTAATAAATTAATAATAAATAGTATCTAATAGTATATTATTTATAAATAATAATATTTATAAAGTATAATTATAATATATATAATAAAGAGCTTTTAGTTATTATTTATACTTTATAATATTAAAGAGTATATATTAAAAGCTATTTTAAGCTTATTAATTATATTAATTATAAGAACCTAGTTAATTTTATAATAATTATAGAGTTATATTAATAGTAAGTTAGATAGATAAAGCTCTTTAAATAATATAAATTTAAGATTTAATATACCTTAAATAAAGATAATAAATAAGTAGATACTTTAAGTAAATAATTTAATTATATATAAATAAAAGATATTACTAGTTAACCTATTTTAAAATAAAAAGATAATAGATTACTTATATTAATAAGGAATTTAATAATAATTATCTAAATTATAATATATATAATTTTAAATCTTAAGGAAGTATATATTAGAGATCCTTTAACTTATAAGCTTAAGAAATAGTAGCTTAATTAAGACTTATTATTATATAAGTAGAAGTTATACTTACTACTTAAAATAATTAAAGGAGTAATTAGAGATTATTATAATAATCTACTACTAAGATATCTAAGAGTTTCTAAAATATTAGAAATTATTTAGAGATTATATACTATATTAAATTTATAAGTAATAATATAATAATATATTAAAGAATATATATTATATTAATAAAATAAATTTATAAGATATATTAAATATAAATAAATTAAGTTTATAATAGTTTTAAATATATTATAAAAGAATATTATAATAGATTTTATTATAAAACTACTTTAATTAATTAACTTAGTAATAAATAATAAATATAACTTAATAATAATAATAATAAATAATTTAAATAAGTATATTATTATAATTTTATATAAAGAAATCTATATAACTAGTTAGCTAAGGTTTATTTTATTAAATAGACTAGTAAGGGAATATAATATACTAGAATTAATAATCTTAAATAGGAATAAACTCTTTATATTAAATTATTAAGAGACTTTAATCTCTTTTATTAGAATTAAACTAAAAAATTAATAACCTATTATTTATAAATAGATAGATAAATAGAATATCTAAACTAGATTATAAAAGTCTATCTTAAGTATTATATTAATAAAAGATAGAATAATTAAGTTTTACTACTCTTAATAATATAATTAATATATAATAATAAAAGATCTAATATAATTATACTATCTCTATTTTTTATTAGTTATAAAAGACATATAAACCTATTCTTAAATCTAAGATAAAGGCTAGATATAGAGAAAGTACTAGTATTAATATTAGATATAAAGAATTTATATAAGGATATATAAATATAAATATATAAGTAGAATACTTCTATTAAAGAAATAGCTAATAAAAAGAGAAAAAATAGCCCTTAATTAATAAAGGAAGATAAAGTATACCTTCTTATAAAGACTTTAAAGAGTATAAGATTAAGTAAAAACCTAGATTATATTAAATTAAATTGTTTTTAATAATTAAGTTAAAGGGAGATATTAATTATAATTTATAACTTTTATTTAATATTAAAATCTATTTAGTCTTTTATATATTAATATTAAAATCTATTTAGTCTTTTATATATTAATATTAAAATAAGTAGATTTTAATACTCTATTATTAAAAACCTTTTATTATAAGATAGAGGAAGAGAATAAATTTAATATTAAAAAGATTCTATTATAAAGAGATTAAAGTTACTTAGTAAAATAAAAAGGATATAAAGATTTAAAAAATACTTAGGAATTAATTTTAAACCTTATAAATTATTAAAGACTCCTTTAATAATATTATTAAGATTATAAATACTTTAAGTTATCTAGTTAAATATTTTAAGTAAAAGAGTTATAAAATACTTAAACTTAATAAAGGAAGTAGAATTAATAAGTACCTTTTTAACCTTATTAAACTTCTTGAATTCTTTTAAATATCTTTACTCTTTTATATTATAAAGACCCTTATTAAATATTTATTATTTATACTCTTTTAAAGAATACTTATATTAATAAGGATATTTTAATTTTATTTATTTTTAATAAGTAATTTTATTATTTTAATAAAAAGCTTTATTAATAGCTTTTTATATTACCTATATCTTTACCTCTTTATATTTAAGTTTCTTTATAACCTTATTAATATTAAAGAAATAGATAATTAATATAATTAGTTTATATTACTTTCTAGAATAGATATACTTTATATATTTTAAAGAGAGAGAAGATACTTAATACTCCTTTTAAGACCTTATATATTATAGAAATAATATTATTATAATTACTTCCTTATAAGTAACTTAGTTTAATAGTTTAATATAATATTATTAAGGATAAGATAATATAAAAGCTTAATTAACCTTTAAGATAAAGGTTTAAAGAAGGAGAGGTAATATTATATCCTTAATATATAAGCCTTAGTAGATATTATAAGCGCTTATTAAGTTAAATATATTTTAGTATAATAACTTAAGTAACTACTTACCTAGTTACTCTAATTAAGATTAATTAATTAAAGTAAGCTAGGTAATTACTTAATAAAATTACTCTAATTAATTTAAGTTAAGTATTAGTAAATAATATAAATATAGACTTTTTCATATCTATATAAATAATATTATTTTCCCTTTAAATAAAAACTTTATATTTAACTTATATTATTAACTAGACTAATCTCCTAGATATTAAATATATTTCTATACTAGGCTAGTTTAATATAAAGCCTACTTACCTTCTTCTTAATACTCCTCTTTATAAGATCTACTACGGACCCTAATTACCCTTATAAAGACCTTAGATTCTAATATAAAATAGATCTATTAATTAAGTACTTAGACTCTAATAATACAGGTCTTTTAAATTATTAAAGGTATAGTTCTATTCTTTAAATATTTCTCTTTAGAACGCTAGTATATTACTAGAAAAATATAGGGTTCTTAATTATACTCTTTATTATTCCTTTTAAAGTATATAGAACTATATTTAGTTTATACCTCTACTTTACTCTAACTATTAGCTAAATATCAAGTTTTAGAGTATTAAATAAACCGTCTTATAATTAAAGAAGATACTCCTAAGCTTAAAAGGCGAATAACTTTTAAGACTAACTATCCTAGATTTATCCGCGTAAAGAGACTAGCTACTTATCTTTAAGAGAATTTAGCGCGCTTATATTAATACGGTTAAATATTATTAGCTTATAGTATTATATTATATACTATTAATCGGGGTAAAGTATAGCTTACTTTCTAGAAGTATCTATTAAATATTATATACTAAGGCTATATTAGATAGCTAGGCGTACCCTACTATTAGTTATCTCCGTACCCTTCCCGTTATCTTAACCGTGTATATAAATCGAGCTAGTTAGGTACTAGCGCTAGATCCCTCTCTAGAAATACCTTAAACTTAGGTACTCGCCGGAAAGATATGGGATTTAATTACCGTACAAGCTAACGCGTTAATTACGTTAACTTTAGAGCTTTATATCTCAGCGAGTTTTAAAGTTTTTTATAAAGTTTTTTTAGCGTTAAATAGGGTTTAGGCCAAATTTTTAGCCTATTAAAAAATATTACCTAAATAGGCCTAGTTCGCGATTTGCCACTGGGATATCCCGTGGGATATCCCATCCCAGTCCGAAAATCGCCTCGATCCCATACCGAAATCCCATATCTTTCCGGCCCGTAAACTTAGGCTACCCTATTAGAAAGAAGTAGTATCCCTCTTATCTACTACGCTCTATTATTATATATACAGATGATAGTCTATAAAAGAAAAGGCCTAAGGCCTATAATACCTTATCCTAGAAGAAGAGAAGGCTCTTATAACGTTTTTAGTAATTATGTCTGACCTTGGGCACCCGGTACGGGTAAAGTATATACCATCGCTAGCCTTTAGCATCGCCCCCGGCGGTCTATCGGAACAACGGATGATCCAGTCAAGCCTCCGAATAAGAACTGGCCTCGAGCCTTTGGAAAACGTATTCCTTTTGTCGGTGTTGTCCACGCCTAGTTTGGCCCCCCCCGATCCGGTAACGCGCCTTCGCGCTGCCCCTTGCCGCTTTCTCCCAACTCTTAAATACCTGCACCATCCCCCTCGCCTTCTTCCAACTGTCCATCCATCCTTTCTATCTATCCGTTTACAATTGATAAAATCCTAAATACCTGCATATCCCAAAAATCAGTCGTTGAGCCGGACCCGTCGTCGGGCCGGGATATCTTCTAACGCTAAAACGAGAGTACAGTAAGCGTGTTGCAACTGGTTGAGATGACTATGGATTGACTATAGAGGATTGCTGCTACTTATGGTGCACGCCAAGTGAATTAGGGCTGAGGCTGATCCGCAACAAGAACGCTGAGAATGAGGGTCAGCGCTACTCGACTTGATCGATAGATTATTTTGTCCTCTTCCTCTACTAGGCCAGTCGTTCAGACCAAATTTGCTCATTGAAAATCAGGGTTGTTGTCCCATTTCCGATGGATCCCCAGAATCCCGACCACGAGGAAAGATTTCTCATCCGTGAGCGTTGTCGTCGTCATTCAACCATTGTGGCAGCCCTTCTCGGTGGGAGTCAACTCTATTGCGGATTAGAGAACGAAGAGACTCGGCAATCGTCGGATTGGGATGGGGCCTTAATAGTTGCGAAGAAGCTCGATATTTTCGGCCTGGTGAATAGAAATCGGCAGGCTCTGATGGATATGTTCGACATGACCAGCGAAGAGGATCCTCGTCTTTGCGTCCCTGATCCTATGAGTGAACGATGGGATGATTTTGACGCCGTCCGGTTCGTCGGCTACACAGAATCTGGTACTAGAAAATCTGTAAAAATCCTAAGCCTAGCTTGTTTCTCAGGGTCAAAGCCTTCTTTGAACATCTTATCGTTCAAAGACAAGCGGGTATACGAAGGCTTGACAGCCGATGCCAGCCGTCATTACAGAAATCATCAAGCGACGCGCTTAGAGGGCAGTCTATGCATTCTTCACGACCAGTGGATTTTTCAATCAGAGCCAGACATCTGTGCCCATGGAGGAAACATCAGCTGTGCAGCTTTTGGCGTTACCGCTAATCTGCTAATGTCCGGCGCCTGGCTTTTAGGGGAGACACCGCATGGCCACTCGGTCCAAACAAGGCTCCTAAACGAACACACACTTGCTTCAGGCAGACATGCAACTACGCAATCCTTCGCTAGGTCGCTTCGATTCAGTCTCAAGTATCGGCAATGGCTGGAACAGCGACTAAATTTCTTAAATTCGTCTATTTCCATTCCAGCTCGTTGTGGCTGTGTGTGCAACAGTAGTCGCTTTCTCTATGGATCGATACCTCGAACATACACTGAGCGTCTCCCGGAAAGGCAGTCTCAGATTAGACGTCTCCCATCAGACTTGCAGTTATCTCCCACAACACACAATCCTGCCTCTGAACCCCCGGTAACCCTTTCGATTTTCACATCCAATTCGGTTAAGTACATTGCCTCTCTAACATCTGACTCGATGGTTGGTTCAATCATAAAAGTTTTCTGCAAACGTTCGAAGTTCCAAGATCAGGAGATTTGGGGCGCTCGTCAGGCCGCTCTGTTTTATCCCCTTGTGCAGATACCTGTTGTCTCCCTTTCCGGTGATTTGTTGTATCCTTTTTTCGAGGGCTGGAGCGAAGCGGAACGCCGATTATGTTCGTCCAAAGTGCTCGGAGTGATTGGCAGCAAGCAGAAATGATTCCGCATACAGAGTTAGCGAAAGCCGAAGATATGCTCAGAGCATATCAGCATTCACTACAAACGCCTGCACAGGAAAGAGGCCCCCCGGAGCCGCTAATCAATCGATTCTATCATGCACGTCTAGCAGAGAATCACAGATGGGAAGAATTCTATGGCACCCAGGGGGTGGAGATCCATGGACACGTTCTATCAATCATGTCATTCCTATCTACTCCAATTGAGGTGAATGGCGTGCCATTCCCTTCATTGGGCAAAATTTCCCGAGATGCTACCAAGACACTGCACCCGGCGGCCGTCTCCTCGTGCCCCGTTATCTTTGGGCTTGGTGATACCCACGGTGCGAATATTATGATCTCGGACAGGCAAGAGCCAGACAACAGGAGACAAATACTCTACGTTGACTATGAGGTCGCGGGTTACCACTCCATTATGTTAGATTTGGCAAAGCCTCTTCACAATGATGTCTTCTTCGAAACACTCTACGCAGACAGCATCCAAGACTTGCCTCGGATCGAATACACTCTAGAACATGCAACGTTCAAGATCAAGATAAGTGCCTCCGCAGACCATCTCGGTCAAGCAATTTTGAATATCAAAAAGCGGTATCTGATCAAACCGCTCTTCCAACATGCGCAAAGAGTTGGTCACAATCTGGAGAAGCACGTCCCACAACTCGCGAGTGGCTTGTTCTCGTGCGCTTGCTTGACTCGCAACTTTGATGGGAAGTGGGATAGCCTTTTTCGTAATGTTGCGGTGGGCGTTATGCTTTCGCAAGTCAAGGACTTGGACGGGCTTTGGGCATGCTGTAGCTCGCTTGGATTGTATTGATAAGGGTGAGAAGCAGGATTTCGACGGCTTTTACAGCCAGGCTTTTCGAAGAAGTTGTCTCCTCTAGCTAGCTATGTATGCGATGATGTGTTGTGCATCTTGAAGCAGGACCGTTTGCAAGTTCTCAATGATAGACTGCTTGGACCGCAGCTATTGCCCGTTTCACCATTTCTCGGTCGAAGTGGAATGTCAGCTTCTCCACGGCAGCTTCATACCCGAAAAATTCCACGTCAAACCGCTCCTCCCCTAGGCTTTCTGTATCAGGTGCAAAGTCCTCATCAACTGCTGCGATAAACCACCAGATCAATTTGACGTCGCCTGCCGTTTCCAAGTGCCGAATCTATAGTGTGAAAGGCTCGGTGACATCGGTGTAGCGACGAAGGACGTCCCCAAATGGCTCTGTCTCAATAGCAGGGGGTGCGCGGGAGCTCATGGTAATTGGAAGGAGACGACAGCAGTACCCAGTCTCCTCCTTCACCTCACGGAGTGCTGCTTTTTGACGACTTTCTCCTATGTTGCGTCTTCCCTTTGCCAAGACATATTCGTCGCGGGGGAGCAAGTGGAGGAGGCAAACCTCTTGTGTCAAGAGTCTGAAGAGGATGGCTCCGGCGCTCTCGACAATCTGCTCGGATGTGTGCTGCGACGTGGGGAAACGTGAAGCTGCCATTGGGACACGAATCGCGCGTCTGCGCAACGATTAGCGTCGAGAAGGGTGAAGTTCAGCCGGTTTAGCTTGCCGGCGTGGCTTACCGTCTTGCTTGGGTGCAGGAGGCGTGGATGCTTGCGGTGCGGACAGTGATAATGGCAGGGTTGATTGGAGGGCGTGAATACTACAGAAGATGGTTTGCGGTGAGCCATTCATCACTAACGAGGGATCGACGCTTTGTTGCGGATTAGCCTCAGCCCTAATTTACTTGGCGTGCACCATACCTTAGCGGCGGGCAACGGATCTATCGGACGGTCTCTAGGCGGTAGCAAGATGGGAACGGTAATTACCAAAGTAAATCGAGATTTCACGTATAAAATCATAAGCGTTAATTAAAATTACAGTATATAACTCTAAATTTATTAGAGTCTGGTATTAAAATCAGTCGATTCAGCTATTTTCTACACGGGTTAATGCGCTAGGCTACCTATCTGTAGGGGTTGATGTACGTAAGTGCAGGGCGCAGGCACGGTAAGGTGAGGTAGGTAACTACGGTAGGCTGCTGATGCGGGGGCGTTTTATATTTCAACGCTAAAATTAAGGTTTTACCAGTACTATTAACAAGGTATACCGTTCCAAGAATTAGATACCGTTCCCTAATTAGACGTACCAGAAACGAGACTCGTTAATGGCGGTGTCAATAGTTTTCAACATCATTAATTGGTAACGGTAACTGGACGGTTCTGCTACCGTCCAAGCAAACCACTTCGCGACGCTAAGGTAAGTAGCAGCAATCCTCCATAGTCAATCCACAGTGGTCTCAACCTGTTGCAACAGTTCTTCAACCCATAGAGAATATTCGCAAAAGTGCATCAAAGGCCATTTATAACTATGAAAAGATCGAAACGATTGGAAACTTGGGCTGGAGCGGGCAACAAGCTAAACAAAACTGACCAACCAGATCAATTGTCAAATCTGCATGGCTAGTGTGAGGCAAGATCTGCCCAATGCGTATGCCCTTGTAATCGATTCCCCGTAATGTAGCAGGACGCCATTTCAGCCAGCAGCATCCATCATAGGTCAAAGTCCCAGTCGGTAAGGTTGAAAACCCGTATTATACCAGGATTCAAAATTCAGGCTGTAGTCAATTTGAAAGGACGAAATATGAAAAGGATGTCATCTTCTCTGTACAACTCTTAGCAGGCAGGGACGGAGGTAGGCAACTTGTTAAAGTGCCATACCTCTCGGATATTTGCTACTATACTTCAGTGAGATAATTAATGCCACTGCTAATATACAAAACTCTCTCCTAAATCTCATGAGCTTTTCTGGGCTCAAAACATCTCAATAGGGATATATGAAGCTTACAATGATCACTGATCGGCAACCTGGCACTTGCGTTCGATACTGGATAATGCAGCCCCAATGTCGGTCGATTCATGTTTGCATTTTGTTTTCATCAGATCTGAATATGCGCTTCCAGCAACGACTCTCGGCGTCTCATAGGTGTCAGCGTGGGAGATCCAATGGTCGCTGTTGCTGAGAAATCATAAGCCATTTTGCAAGGGATTCAACGGGTTGTCTGCTCCATACTCTTGCAGTTCTACGGACTTTGAAGTGGTTCAATAGAGGGGCTTATGCGGCCTTGGTTGGGATCTACAGAACATCCCACGGTCATCATTTGGGCTCTCTCCTGATAAGCTGCTAGACTTTGAGAAAGAAAGCGTTCTCTCGCGTCCTGAAGCTCTGTTTCATTTGCGCATTTTGACTCCACAGCCCGTACTGACACGCTAGACGGATGATTAAAAGGCCACCAAGGTGTTGTTGCACAGAAGTCAAGCTTCCAAAGAACATTTCAGCCCCTGCAATCGTGTACAACGCTAAGCTTGACTTTCACTACCCTTATGCCCATGTCTTTTCTGTTGGAATTCAGGCCGGGTCAACCTCGGTAGTTACTAATCGGGACTAGTCAGGGGGTCTTAGTAAACTAGTAGAGCTTTCTTATAATATTATTCCTATACTATATAGCTATTATCTATCTATTAGTTATTAACTACTATTATATTATACTTAAATTATATATAGATAATTTATAACTACTATATCTTTTATTAGGTTATAAGCCTAGGTTCTACGTAACCTTAGAAATTATATAAATTATAATAGTAAGCTTTTTACTAAGACTTAAGGTAGTTTTAAAAGAAATATTCTTAAGACTATTTATAATAGGTACTATTATATTTATATATTATAAAATTTAAAAGCTTAAAGGTATTAAGAATTATAAGTTATAAGAGATTATTATACGCGTATTACTTATAATTAATAGTATATTTAAGGTTATTAGATAAGAATATAAACTACTAACTAACCTTAACTTACCTACTATTAGATAAGTAAAACTACCTATTAATAAGGTAAATAAAGATAAATAGGAAAAGTATATTAATATAAAGGAGTAAATACTTACTACTATTTAAACTATTATATTACTAGTAACTTATAATATAATAGAAACTCTAATAATAATAAAAGAAATATAGGCTAAATTAAAATTATTATATAATATAAACTCTTATATTATTAAGAAAGTAATATACTTTACCTTATATAAGCTTTATTTAAATTAATCTAAAGATCTTTATATCTACCTTACTAAATTTAAGGAGTATATAAATAAGCTTCTATAAATAGGGAGTCTATTAGAAATAGATTATTAGATAATAGTCTTTAAGAGGGGCTTATTAAAAGAAATAAAGGAAGTAGTTTATATTCTTATTAAAATTACTTAATCTAAGAAAGAATTATAGGATTTTAAGTATATTATCATATTATTAATTAATAGGTTTATACTTATAAAGATTAAAGAATCTAAGGCCTTTACTAATAATTTTAGTAAATAGTTAAAATAAAGCTAATATTAAAATAAGCCTAATAATAAAAGCTAGGGTAATAATAATAATAAATATATATTCTATAATTATTAGTATAATATAAAAGACTACTAGTATACTAATCCTAATACTAGACTAGAGGGATTTATTCTTAAGATAAAGAAAGAGTTAGAGGTATAAAATAAATAATACTATTAATATAAAGGTCCTAATTATTAATAAAGTAAATAAAACCTAGATAAATAAAAATAGGATAAATCTTATATAACTTACTTTAAGTATAGCTTATAATAAAATAATAAGTCTTATAAGATTATTATTAACTTAGGGGATTAAGAGTATACCTTCTAAGACTAATCTAAGTTTACTAACTATTTACTAGTCTAGAATTATATAGTATTAGGACTAATTAAGGGTAAACTACTAAAAGTTAAAGGGATTAAATTAATATAAATCCTAGTAATTATTAATAATAAAGTTAGTAAACTCTTACTAACTAGTATTTATTATATATTAAATATTAAATATAACCTTCTATCTATTATATAACTAGACTTATAAGGCTATACTTATATTAGTAGTAGAGAGAAGAATACCTTTTATAATAAATTAGGTAAGGAGGTATTATAAGCCTTCCTATATAACTATATATACTAGCTAGATATTATATAAGTCTACTAGGTAAGAGTATTTTACCTTAAATTAATAGTTCTAGCTAAGAATAATATATCTTAGATCTAATAATATAAGAGATATAGATATATTAGTATAAAGGCTATAAAGGCTATAAAAGCTATAATATATACTACTTATATTAATTATAAGGCTACTAATTACTTATAAAAGTACGAGTAATAGGAATTATATAAGAGTTATATATTAGGGAAAATTATTTAAATACCCTTATAAATTCTAATATCTAGAGTTACTATCCCTAGTTAATATTAATATATTAACTTAGTATTAGTAAGCTATATAACTACCCTTAGGGGGTATATTAATATAATAGTATTTATATATAAGGTAATAGGGTTTACTTAAATAGACTATATATATAATAGGGTAGAGTTACTATAAAAACTTAAGTTCCGAATTAAATATTAGAAAAACTAGGGGTATAAAATAGCCTTTATCTAAAGTAATAATAAACTAGTCTAGGGCCGTAAATATTAATAAATCTTTTAGGAATATAAGATATCTATTACCCTATTAGTACTATATAACCCTTATTAGAATAGGATTATTAAATAGAAGAACTAGATACTATTTAATAAAATTAGGATAGTTCTTATTAATACTAGATTATTATAAGAATTCTAGGGTAAGGCTATCTATTATATTAATTATATTAAGAACCTTGTACTTAGTAAGGATAGGAAGTCCCCCTTTAAGAAATAATATAATTATAAACCTTAATTAATATACCTAAAGCTATTTAGATATTAATACTACTTATTTAATATATTACTAAATAAGAAGAAACTAGATAATAAGGCTATTAAATACTACTTCTTTAGCTATAATAGTAAGAGTATCTACTATATATAAGATATTACGGGATAGTATATTACTTAATTAATATATAGTATATTTAATAAGAGGGCTACTATATTATTAATAGATAATAATAAGCTCCTAATAAAAGGAGACTTAGATAATAATAATATAGTAGACCTCTTAAGCTAGCTTTAAACTAACTAATTAGATAATTATAATTAAGTCCTAGAGGGAGTAACTACTACTAATTAATAGGATATTAAAGAAGTATTAGATAATACTAAAAATATTAATAATACTAGTAATAGAATAGTAATAACTAATCTATCTAACTAACTAATAGTAGGCCTAACTAATAATATAAGTAGGCTAAATAACTTAAATAAGTAAGAGATAGATAATTTACCTAAACTAAATTAGAATAAGTTAAATAATTAGACTACTAAAAATAGCCTAGTAGAGTTAGAATTACTAACTAATTAATATTAAAATAGTTGGGATAATTTAATATACTAAATTACTATTATAATATTATTAGCTATTATTAATAAGTAATTATTCTAGAATAAGAAATCTTAGAGAATTATTCCTAATATATTATATTACTCTAGTTATAATAAACTATAGATTAATTATAACTAGATAAATAAGAGGGGTATAAGGACTTCTAATAATCCTAATAAGTTTAAAGCTATACTTACCCGCGTTATTACTAATACTAATAAGTACTCCTATCTTATATTAATAGATAAGGCTTTTAATAGGCCTAATAATAATAAATAGCTTATTATAACTAAAGAAGAACTTACTAATTATAATAAATAAATAATATAATAAGAATTATATTAACTACCTTATAAAGTATATATCTTACTAGGAAGATAGGTCTTATCCTATAAATATAGGCTAATAGGTGAAATTAGCTAATATAAAGTATAATAAGTAGTTAAGGGCTTTTTAAATTAAGAGGATTAATTTTACTAAGATATTCTTATTAACCCTAAAGGTATTATTATAATAACTCCTCCTAGCCTTAATTACTAAGTATAAGCTAGTTATTAAGTATTTAAATATTATTACTACTTTCCTAGAGTCTCTTATTTAGAAAGAAATCTAGGTAGAGTAACCTTACTACTTTATTAATAGTAAATAAGGATACGCTTATAAATTAAATAAAGCTTTATATAGCCTTAAATAAATATCTTATAAATAGTATAAAACCCTTTATAATATACTTAAGTCTCTAGGTTTTAAGTACTTTAAGTATAATTATTATATATTTATTAATACTATTATAAAAGTTATTATTATAATATATATAAATAACTTATTATTTATAGTATATAACTAAGACCTAATTACCTAGATAAAGAAGAAACTTAATAAGAGGTTTAACTTTAAATATATAAGAGACTTAAAAGACTATTTAAGAATAAATATTATTAGAAATCTAGATAAATAATCTATTTAACTTAATTAAATAAAATATATTAAATAGTTACTAGGCTAATTAGATATAAATTAATATTTACTAGTAAAGTTACTTATAGAATAGGTATATATTACTATTACTCCTAATAGCTATATAGCCTTAATACTTAATAGGGAGGCTTATTAATCTTTTATAAAAGTACTTAATTAATTAAGTATTATAATTAGGCTAGATATTACTTATATTATTAATAACCTAAGTCGTTTACTTTATAACCCTGTATTATAGTATATAAGTATTATAAAAAGGGTATTATATTACCTTATAAGAACTATTAATAATAGCCTTATCTATTAACTAGGTAAGAATAATAGCCTAGAAGGTTTTATTAATATATTATATTATAATAATTATAAGATATCTTATTTTACTAGGGCGTATATCTATAAACTATCTAATAGTCCTATTATCTAGTAATCTAAATTATAAAAGCTAGTAGTAATATCTATATATAAGTCTAAATATATTATTATAATAAAAGTATATAAAGAAGCTTTATATCTAGGCCTTATACTAGAAGAGCTAGGGTATAATAAGAGAGTAGTACTAGTACTCTTAAATATTAATAACTAGGTAGTTATAAAATTAGCTACTAACCTAATTAATTATACTATTATAAAATATATTTAAATAAGATATTATTTAATATATTAACTAGTCTTTAAAATTAAAGAAATTAATCTTTAATAGGTTAATATTAAAGTATAATATACTAACCTATTAATAAAACCTATTAGTCCTATTAACTTTAGCCTAGCTAGATAATAATTAGGACTAGCTCTAAGTAAAATATAAGGGTATTTAAGTATAGTAGTTAATAATAGATAACCTACCTTATTACTACTAATCTAAGAGGGAGTATTAGAATTTAGGCTAGGTTAACCTTAGTAGCTATTAATTAGGACTAGTTAGGGGGTCTTAATAAACTAGTAGAGATTTCTTATAATATTATTCTTATACTATATAGCTATTATCTATCTATTAGTTATTAACTACTATTGTACTATACCTAAATCACGTGTAGATGACTTATGACTACTATATCTTTCATTATTTCTCATCTTAGATTGCTTAATGCCATCATGGGTCTAATATGGTCACAGATGCGCCCACCTGCTCCTTAATTCATAGTGCAGGACGTACCATCGCTCCACGGCAAGATCATCATCGTCACGCGGTAATGCGGGTGTTGGGTTCGAGCTTGTCAAGATGCTCTATCCCAAAGGCGGCTGCACCATTTACATTGCCAGCCGTTCGACAGATAGGATCGCTGCAGCGATTGAGGAGATTAAGCTGAACGCTCCCGCGCCTCCGTAAGGCGAATCAACGCAGCCTTAAAGCCTCCGCCTGGACTTGAACGATTTCACTACTATCTCCGAGAGCGCTAAACAGTCTCTTGCCTAGGAATCGCGTCTCCACATCCTCTAGAATAACGCCGGCATCGCCCAAACTCCCATTCGCAGCAGAACCAAGCAAGGCTATGAAGCGCATATGGGCGTTTAATGTCTCGGCCCCTATTTGTTTACGAGATTCCTCACGCCCCTTATCGTCAAGACCGCTCAATATGCGCCTTAGAACAGCGTGCGTGTCATGTGGACCTCATCACAGATAATCGGAACCAACGGTCCGCCGGGCCGCGTCTCGTTTGCAGAGCAGGAATCTGGCAACCATCCCGCAAACAAGGACCGGACTTATGCGGCCTCAAAGGCCGGAAACTGGTTCCTCGCTTCAGAGCTCGACAAGCGTGTACACAATGATGGCGTTGTGTCGATCACACTTAATCCGGGCAACCTATACACCAAGGCCTGGGACCCTGTGCCTGGCTGGATGAAATTTCTTCTATCGCCCTTCCTCTATGAGCCGAAGATGGACGCATACACCGAGCTCTGTGCGGGTTTGGCCCCGCAAATCACCTATGCGGATGGTGGAAGATATGTTATCCCTTGGGGTCGTTAGCACTCGGCGCCGAAGTCCCAGCTCCTAGGCAGCATGAAGGCGAAGGAGGAGGGCGGTACAGGTCTGGCAGCAGAGTTCTGGGAATTGCACGACGAGCAGACGAAGCAGTATGCGTGATGTATTTAGAATACACGATTGGAACAGATCAGGGTGGAATTTATGCATTGCTAATTCCAGTACTGACACCTAATGCCTCGGTTATGTACGTATTCTCAAACCTTTGGAACTCCGCCATTTCAAAAGAGCGCAGATCATTAAGTTGTCTCTCGTCTTTCTCTCGTATCGCGTAACCGCAGATAGCACTGTCTAGGCTGATTCGTCGTGCGAAGCTCTGAGTCATAGCTAGATAAAGCCGACGGGTACTGTAGCAGCTCGAACCTCCAGCATAGCAGCGCTAGGAAAATTCGTAGCTCCATGAATACGGATCTCCTACCGAAACATGCTCGAGGTCCCAATCCAAAGGCCAGCTGTGGCCCTGCATTGGGATCGAATCTTTGCTCGTCGCTATCATTTCCGCCTGGCACAAGCCAGCGCTCGGGCAAAAACATAAATATGTTGCTACGGTCCCAAGCTTTGCTCTCGATACAACTGCTGGGGTTGATGAGGTTCTTCGCCTGTTCTCGTTGCTTGAATGCGTGCCTTCGTCGTGGCTCTTGAACACCGAGGGCAGAAATCATCATGCTGGGTCCTCCAAGCAGAGCAAGCACAACAGTAGCTTGCGGAACATGACTAGCATCGCCTGCAAGACCTTACTCAAGTGCGTCGGACAGAAGTCAATTGGTTTGTCCCGGCTCTCTGCCTGCTTAATCGTGTTATCCTCTTTGTCTTACCGGGTCGCATTATGCTTACTCTCAGGCTCAAAAGCGAAGTTTAACATCGCATCCAACGCCGCATTTTGAATATCGGCACCTGCAGACCAGGGATGACCGTTCGCAATACGACACTTGACAAAACAACAATCCATGAGATCGACCATATTCTGGTAGATCATAGGACCAGCGATATCATTCAGGAATAATGGCTTCATCAGATCCTGTATCTATTGCCGCTGCGCTCTCCACGCCGCATCCGTTTTAAGTTGGATATGATGGTCAGGCACCAATCCCAAAACCAAGTCTTTCAGCGCTGGGGACCGGTCAAACTCTGTAGGCCGGCTAAGCATCCTGCGTGCCTCGTTGAAGTCCGAGAGAAGCAGCGTAGGTGCGCCTAGTGGATTGAGAAAAGCTTGTGCTAAGGGCGCATGTGACGATATCACTGTGTCGTCAAAGTACGTAATGAGCGTAATGTGACCTTTTCCCAAGTACGACGAGATTGCGCGCAGGTCCCCTAGAAGGCTCTGAGCTGCCGCTGCATTGTATGGGACGTCTGGCAGCGGTCTCGGTAGAGCGAGGCGATAGAGTAAATATAGAGTCGTCATAGTGGCTACACCAATGACAGCCCATGGTTCTAGAGCTGTACGCACCTCAGACATGTTAGACTTTTTGGAGGAAAACTCCTGTGTTACTAGCGACGAGATGGGCTTGAATCTTTTTTACAGAACTGCGGGCGCGATACGGGGAGTGAAATCATGTAGTGAATTACTACCTTAGGGAAGCAAGACCACCAGCAAATGAAACAATCATTGAATTTGGTAAGACAGTGCAAATTAAGAAGACAAGTTCTATATAGGCTGTTGGTTGCTATAATGAGTCAACAAGCTATTGGTTTGCCATGAGAGATGCATTTATAAGTCATAGATTATCTACTCAGCGAGGGTAATGAAAGTGGATTGCGCCTAGGATCAAGACTGACTGAGCTTCTAATATTGAAGCGCAAATACATAGGTTCGGACTTTCCCGTTCCCGGAGAGATAAGCTGTGTCGAAGTGAACGATGATCTTTTCAAAGCTGAAGACTTCGGAGGAGGCCAAGCTCAATGGAGGGACGAAAGCTATAGGAAAGAATATTCGGTGATGAAGTAGCCGTTGATAAGTGTACTTGATAAACGGTCATGAGTGCTCCTAGCCTTGACTTGCCATTCCAAGTCGCCCAACCCTCGGAACGGAGAGGAAAGAGATCGAGACATCGGAGAGCGACCCTAAGGCGCCTTTGACGTTGTAGGCATCTGCAGCGTGTTGGCGAGATATGTATATAGAGTCTGCTGGGTGTTTCGAAGGGTTGGCAAGTTGCCCTTTGTAAACGGCCATCGTGGAAACATTAGGAAGACGTTCAAGGACGCGGTTCTGGGTACTGAGTAATAGTAGGCACAATTCAAAATTTCAGGCAGTGACAGAACAATGAAGTGCTTTGGAGAGGTCATTCGCTTCAGGCTGAGATACGCGTGTGCTGACTAGTGTGTTTCTAAAGCTTTAATGGGTCAATACTGGCTTAGAATTCTTTCCACAACTCGAATGTTCTCTTGCCAGAAATTCTGCTTCTCGTCTTCTGGCAAGTCATCCGGTCGTGGTTCAGGTTTCATGAACAGACCAAACCTGAACCACTCCAAAAACGTCTGCGTCGCCGCGCTATGGTTCCACCGCTTCCAATAGGGGATGGTGTCCCAGAACGCCTCGCGAAGTTCATATGCGCGATCGAATTCTGGACCAAACTGATTAGGAGCAGATTTGCGGAACAGCATTTCGATGACTCGGTAGAGCGACGCGTATGGTGCACTAGCTACAAATTCCCAGTCAATGATCGCTCGTATCTCGGTCGATGTCTGGCTAGAAAGTATGATATTATGAAGACCCATGTCCGCATGCATAGCCACGATGGGAATGTCCTCGACGACAGCTGGAATATCATATTCGTGACGGTCAATAAATTCTCCGATACGGCCCAGATATTGTCCCTTGTATTCGTCAATACCTTGTTGTTTGGCGAGGGCGGAGAAGGAAGACCTGATGTAGGCTCGAAGGTATCCACGGACAGTATTGAATGGACCACCGAGATTATAATGCCTGTCAGGTCCAATCGTAAGACCATTTGTTTCATCCCCAAGAAGCTCACCAATAAGATGATGTTGTGGCAGCTGGATTTGCCAGCAAGCTTGGAATGCGAGAGCCACTTTTTGCACGAGGACGAGTCTCTCCTCGTGTGACAGTCGAGGGTAGACTGCAGATGCCATATCGCCTGGTATCAATTGAGTTATTTGTCTACCCATACCTGTGGCCTCTTGCCGTTCCTTCTCTCCGGGTATTGGATACACAGGAGGAACAGGTAAGATGCGAGGGTCGATGGTTCCTGAGATCAAGCTCATGAGAAAGTCCATGGAAGCTACACGTCCATAGTGGCGCAATTGAACCACATACGCAACATCCGGAGAATGTTGAACCGTGACCTTATATGAGATACTCAGCATGCCATCAGTAAATCTTGATGAAGAGGCCAAATGTTGGCCTGTCGCCGCAAAGATTGCCTCTTCAAGTTCAGTTTCCAAGAGCATGATAGGCTCAGGAGGTAAGATCTCCTTCGACTGCCTGTCAATTTTGACCAAGTATCTGTCAATGGGTGTGGGGTCGGCATCGATATCCTCCAACCCGACCGACCAAGCGAAGGTCGTAGGCGTAGTACTCATGAGCGCATAGATTACACCCTTTCCTTCAGCAGGACCGATTGCCCCAGAAAACGCGTAGGCTAGAAGCGCTACAGCAGCGTCATCTTGCGACATGAGTTCTACAGGCATAACCAAGGATTCTAGAGCAGCGAAGCGGACGCTCACACGAAAAATGAAGACTTGGTGTATATCGTCAAAGATCTAAGAGCAGACGAAGGTCTGATAAGGTATTAATGGATAGATGGACCTAGAATATGTTAAGAACGAGGGTCGGTGTCAAAAGCCGTGGCCGACTTTCTCGCCTAAATCCGGGAAAAGGTCCGACCCTCGGAAGGTTGATTGACAAATTACAACAGAGTTTTTATCTAATCTATCCGCACGCTAATAACATCCCGAAAACGTAAAATCGCGTTTCCCCTACTAAATTTTCTTAAATACCTTATAATTAATAGGATGTACTAAGGATAAATCTAATCTTTCTAAGGTTATATAAAGTATATTAATAGCTTTTAAGGAGGTAAATAATATATCTAATTATTAACTAGAAGCCCGTCTTAGTTATAATAAGAAGTCTCCCTAAAATATACTAAAACGCGTTAGAGAGACTAAGAAGGAGAATATTAACTCCTATTTATTATAAGTATATTAATAACGCTTCTAATTTAGATAACTATTAGTAATTATTATATATACTTAGTAATAGCTAATTAGATATAGTACTAAGAATTAGTTCTAATAGTATAAGCCCTAGGGTATAATTATATATAAAATTAGGGTTATAATATCTACCTCTACTATTAATAATTCTTTTAAAAGGGCTAGATATAGATAATACCTACCTTAATATAAGCCTTTATTAAGCCTAGAATAAAAGTAGGAATACCTATAATTTAATATAGAATAGGTGTAATAGCTAGAAGGTTAGACTAATCGCGTCGAGTTAGTACTTTAAACTTAAGTCTTAGCGATTTAATACTAAAACTTAGTACTAAGTACTTTAAGTTAGTATCTAGGTAGGTACTAAGTAGTTATACTAAAGTATAAATTTGAATTACTAAGAAATTTTCTCTAGTAATATTATCTATTTTTTTTCTAATTATTATTATTATTATAACCTAGGGAATTCTTAAAAGTAAATAAGGTAATATAAGAAGGTAATATATATCCCTAGGAAAATAACGATTATAATATAAGGGATAATTTTTATCTATAATAATATTTTATACTATATATAAGATTTACTAATAGATTACTAAGTATTATTATTATTACTAACTAAATAATTCTTAATAGTAAATAAGGTAATATAAAAAGATAGTCGCTAATTAGCTATTCCTATAGAAATAATAATTATAATATTACTTATATTTTCTATATATAGTAGTATTTACTATTATATCTATAGTTTACTACTATATTACTAAGCATTATTATTATTATCACCTAGCCTAACCTAGGTAATTCTTTAAGGTTAGACTAACTACAAGGAATTAAATTTAGAATCGAATTTATAAAGTTATATAATACTAAACCTATATAGGATATAAGCTAGCTATTAGTAGTTTAATAATTCAAGTTAATACTAAAAATAAAGCTAAAGTACTAAAAAACAGTTAGTCTATTTAAGGTAATATAAAAAGGTAATATATCTAGGTATTAAAGTTCTAACTAAAAAAATCTATTTTTATTATAGTAGTAGTTCTAGATTTTTATTTAGTATTCCTTACTATTTTATTAGAGGCTTAGCGTCTTAGTAATACCTTAGTAATTTAAGTTAGGCTAATCTAATTTACTAAGCTATTAAGGCCTTAGTAAGTTAGTACTAATAGCTAGTACTAAGTATTCAGGTTAGTACTAAGTCTTAGTATTAAATCCTAACTTAATAGTTAGTTTATAGAAGATAAAGAGTATTTAATAGTATATTCTAATAGAATATTAGTCTAAGTTAGGGAAATAAGGAGGTAAATTTAAGTTATAAGACTAAAAGATAAGGTCTACTACCTAGATTATATAAATATAAGGTGTTAAGGCTTATATAGATATAATATTTTAGGGTAATTATACTAGTATCTAGATAACTAAAATATTAACTATTTTATTTAATTATAAATTATAAAGAAATAATTCCTTATAGAATAAGCTAAGAAGCCTAAGAGTTAATATTTTAAGTATATATTAAAGCCTAGTAGTATTCTACTTAAATATAATAAAAGTTTTAAAGGAGGGATAGACTAATATTACTATAAGATATATATCCTATTACTACTATTAATCCTATTTTATAAGGAGGTTATTAAGAAGTATAGTAAATATTTCCTAATATAAGATAATACTCCTACGTATAATATATAGTAATAGAGAGATATTCTTAATATTCTTAGATTAATAGTCCTTCTTTAACCTAGTAACTTATTAGATCTTAATTAAATAGAGCTCTATTAGTACTATCTAAAGTAGTATATCTTAAAGAGACTCTTCTAGCTAATAATCAAGTTACTAATAATTAAAGTATATAAGAAAGAATAGGCGAGTTTAAATATAGTAAAGGTTAGGGAATAGTATAAGAGACTAGTATTATAAATCGAATATTATTAGGTAGTATATAATAATAATAAGCTTTATAGCTAACTAATAAGACTAGACTATTAATATAATAGGATTTAAAAGTTTAAAGGATTTTTACTAAGTAGTTATAATATTAGATAGAATAGGAATAAATTACAATTTTAGTTTTAATAGGATATAGATAAATTATAAAAAAAACTCTATTATATAAATATATTCTTAAATAAGATAAGGCTTATAAGTTATCTATATATAATTTAGATATCTTCTTACTATAATAGAAGATATGTAGTTTAAGACTTTAAGCTTATTATAGCTTATTAGTTAGTTAATAAGTCCCCTAATTACCTCTCTAAGACTAGCGTAAATATTAGAACTTAGATATTTCTTCGTATTCTATCTATATATATACCTATCCTTTATAATATTTTCTATTTAAATAATACTATATAACTTACTTTTAACTATCTAATACTTTAATAATAACTAAAATCAGTCTATTATATTAGAAGATATATTAGAATAAATAGATTTACCTACTAAATTCTATATACTAACAGCTAGAATATAGATTATAAATAATAAAAATCCTAGTATTATTTATATTCTACCTATTCTATAATAATACCTACTAATATATCTATTATTAGTTTAAATAGGAGGAAATATCCATCTTATTACTAGGTATACTCTACTATTAGAATAATCTATATTACTATATAGGTATATAAGCTAATACTATCGCATTTTATAAGCTAATATATCTAATATACTTCCTACTATTTATATTACCTACTAACGTATCTACTATTAGTTTGAATAGGGGGTAATATCTATCTTATTACTAGGTAGATAATACTATTAGTATAATCTAAGTCGCTGTATAAGTATATAGGCTAATACTATATATTTTATAGGCTAGCTACCTACTAGCGTACTCCCTACTATCTATTTTACCTACTAACGTGTCTAATATCTACCTATTAACGTGTCTATTAGTCTGAATAAGAGGTACTATCTATCTTATTACTAGGTATATAACGCTATTAGAATAATCCATATTACTATATAAGTATATAAGCTAATACAATTATATTTATAGGCTAAAAATCCTACTATTTATATTACCTACTAATATATCTAATATCAGTTTAAATAGGAGGTAACATCTGTCTTATTACTAGGTATATAATACTATTAGAATAATATATATTACTAGATAAGTATATAGGCTAATACTATTATATTTTACAGGCTAGCTACCTACTAATATATTTAATATACTCCCTACTATTTATATTATTTACTAAATGCTAGGTAGTAGGAGTAATTTTCTAATATAAAAATCTTGAATTTTTATAAGTATTTTCTAGTTATAATATAATATATTAGTAAAACCTTCTAGGCTATTATTCTTATCTAATTAATATATAAGACTATTATTAATAGTTTTTACTAGGTAATATAATACTCTTTTCACTATATCTATATACTATAAAGTAGGATTATAGAGAAAATAACTTAGATTACTACTAAAATAAGTAATATCTAGCCTAATTATAATACTTAGCTAATTAGATACTCTTATAAGAGATTAATAGGCCTTCTTCTTAAATATAGAGGTTATATAGCTATTAGAAGTAATAGTAATATATACCTATTTTATAAGTAACTTTACTAGCAAACATTTATCTATACCTAGTTAATTTAATAATTATTTAATATATATTATTTAGTTAACTTAAATAGATTATTTATCTAGGTTTTTAATAATATTTATTCTTAAATAGTCTTTTAAGTCTCTTATATATTTAAAGTTAAACTTCTTATTAAGTTCCTTCTTTATCTAGGTAATTAAGTCTTAGTTATATACTATAAATAGTAAGTTATCTATATACGCTATAATAATAATTAAATAGTAGTATTAATAAATATATAATAATTATACTTAAGATACTTAAAATCTAGAGACTTAGATATTTTATAAAGAGTTTATACTATTTAAAAGATACTTATCTAAGGTTATATAAAGCTTTATTTAATTTATAAGTATAGTCTTATTAAGTATAAATAAACTAGTAGGATTATTTTACTTAAATCTCTTCTTAAATAAGTAATTCTAAGAAGGCTACGATAATATCTAAATACTTAATAACTAGCTTATACTCTATTATTAATACTAAGAGGAGTTATTATAATAATACCTTTAAGGTAGATAAGATTACCTTATTAATATTAATCCCCTTAATTTAATAAAAGCCTTTAACTTCCTACTATACTTTATATTAGCTAATTTTACCTACTAGTCTATATTAATAAGATAAGACCTACTTCTTAAGTAAGATTTATACTTTATAAGGTAGTTAATATAATTCCTATTATATTATCTACTTAGTATAATTAGCTAGTTTTTCTTTAGTAGTAATAAGCTATTATTATTATTAGACTTATAAAGAGCCTTATCTATTAATATTTACTAAAGATACTCTTTAATACTAGTAATAATATAAGTTTATATAATTCTAAACCTATCTAGGTTATTAGAAGACTTTATATTTCTCTTATTAGTCTACTTATAATTAATTTATAGTTTATAGTTTATAGTTTATATTACATTTATATATTATACTCTACTATCTAGCTACTTATAGTTAATAAGAGTAGTTTATATCTAGCTTACTAGAGGAAATTATAATTTAGAATAGAAAACTTTATCCTCTATCTTATCTACTATTATATTTCTAGATCTTTAGATATTATATATTAGCCTATTTAATACTTTTTATACTATCTTATTTTACTTTTTATTAGGGTTATCTACCTCTTTATCTTTTAATTAGAGCCTATCTACTCTTATATAAGTTTAAAGAGTTATTTCTTTATTAATATAGATTAATTAAGTATACCTTATTAAATAACCTATTTAATTACTACCTTTAACTCCTTTAAAGTTAGTATTATTTAATAAAAGCTAATAAACTCTACCTTTTAAAATATTAGCTTCCTTCTCTTTATATAATTAAAGTAGAATATAAGTATATATATTATATTTTAATATATCTATTTATATTTATAATTAATATTATTAATCTTAAGTATTCTTCTTTTATATAAGAAGGCTTATAATCTTATCTTCTTTTTATATAATTAAATACTTTTAAAGCTTATAATTATAAAAAACCTTATATTAAGATTTACTTTTTTTAAAAAAATCTCTCTCCTTTATACTACTATCCTTATATAAATAGGAATATCCTTTTAATATCCTAGCTACCTTTCTTTTTATTTCTCCTTAGCCTATCTTTTAATCTTCTTAAGGGTAAAGTTATCTCCCCTTATAATTCCCTTACTTTTAAGGTCCTAGGCTATTAACTTATTATCTCCTCTCTCTATTACTTAGAAGGCTTCTTTTACTTAGAATTACTTCTCTATTATTAATATCTTTATAATCCTCTTTTTACTTCCTCCTTTTCCTATTAACTTATAAGAGATCCTTATATAACCCTCTTTAATTAATAAGTATATCCCTTATATTATTAATATATATAGTATTAATTAATTAAGACCTATCTTTATTAAGAAGACTTTTAACTCTATCTTTAATACTTATATACTAATTATCTTAAAAGCCTTAAATACTATCCTTAAATATATATTTTATATAATTTTTAGTATTATAATATTAGCTCTAATATCCTCTTTAAGTTATATTATATTTTTATTATATAGGTTATTACTAACTAGATTATAATATTATAAATCTATCTTATTAAATTAAGTATAATATCTTATATTAAGTTAATAATAATTAAATAGGACTAGCTTTTATATCTTTATCTTTAATTTTACTTTATTAATATATAAATCCTACCTTAGTATATAATTAATATAGAGTTTAAGAAGTCTTATTAATACTTTTAATATACTATTACTATTTACAGGCTTATTATTACCTTTATATTAAATCTCTTTAGATTCTTTAATAAATAGATTAGCTTATATTTATAAAGAATAAATATTACCCTATTTATATTTACTTAAAAAAGTTATATTTTAAATACCTTTATTAGAATTTTTTAATTTTTTAATTTTTTTTAATACTTTCAATATATATTATTAGGTATATATTATTAATAAAGTCTTTAATTTAAACTTAAAGCTTAATCTTCGCGTACTCTTTTATAAGTAGGAAGTTAAAGAGGAGAAATAAAATAGGTACTATTAGAGATCTTTAAAGGATCTTAGTTTTTATTATCTTTACCTTATATAACCTTTAGCCTAGTATAAATATTATAACCTTTTCTATTAGAAAGCTTTATATCTATTATATATTTAAGGTTAAGGCCTCTTTCTTCTTTAAGTAATATATTAACCTCTTATAAGAGGTATTATTAAAGGCCCTTATAATATCTAGTAATAGTATACTTATTATATTAGACTTACTATAGTTTTATAGTATATATACTACCTCTACTATTATCTTAAGAGATATTCGTTAGTAATTTCTAAAAACCTAGAGGGGTACCTAGGGCCGGCCTTAGGCCCCCTCGAGCCCCTAGGGCTATAGTTTTAGAAAGCTTACCCTAGGGTTATAGGGGTAGACACGAGTCTACCTAGGGTTATAAGAGTTATAAGGGTAGCCTATTAAACGCCTAGGGCCGCCTTAAGGTTAAGGTTTTAGATACTATATGATATTATTATAGTAGCTTATAATTAGGCTTTTAAATACTAGGTAATAGTATTAATATACTTATAATACTATTTATAATAGTAATACTATTATATTATTAACGCCGTTACTACTATACTATTAACCCCTAATACAGGCTATCCTAGCGTATTACCCCCGCGTATAAATCGCTTAAATTAATCGATTCTAGGATCGCTTTTAAGGTAGCGTTAGGGGTAGCTCTAGGGTATACTACCTAAGTCTCCCGTTAATTATAGAATATTATAAAACTTTTAAAGTTCTACTTAGTAATTAGTTACATGATATAGTTTCGCTTAGTAAGTAGTTACGTAATTTCTTAAAATCTACTAAATAGTAGGTTTTAAGAATATTACTTAGTTAGTAGTTATATAATACTATATTTAAAGCTCTAAGCTCTTATAATATACTATAATAGGCCTAGAGCTACCCTAAGGCCTTTAGAGCTCCTAGGCCTAGCCTTAAGCCTATAAGTATAAGGCCTTTACTAAGGATATAGGGGTAAGTTAAGATTTTACTAATATTACTATTAACTTTCCCTTTCTAGCCTCTATCTATTATAAGGGTTAATCTGTAGTCTATTATAACTAAAATATTATTATAGATTAGGAATAATTCTCTAAGATTTATTATTCTAAGATAATTACTTATTAATAATAGCTAATAGTATTATAATAGTAATTAAGTATATTAAACTATTTAAACTACTTTAAATATAATTAGTTAATAATTCTAACTCTACTTAACTATTTTTAGTAGTTTAATTATTCAGCTTATTTTAGTTTAACTTAAGTAAATTATCTATATCTTACTTAATTAAGTTATTTAGCCTGTATATATTATTAATTAGGCCGGTTATAAATTAATTAGATAGATAAGTTATTATTATTCTATTACTAGTATTACTAGTATTTTTAGCATTATCTAATATTCCTTTAATACTATATTAATTAGGAGTAATTACTCTCTCTAAGATCTAATTACTATTATCTAGATAATTAGTTTAAAGCTAGCTTAGAAGGTCTATTATATTATTATTACTAGAGTCTCTTTCTATTAAAAACTTATTATTATCTATAAATAGTATAGTAGCCTTCTAATTATTTACTATATATATTAATTAAGTAGTATATTATCCTATAATATCTTATATATAATAGATACTCTTACTATTATAACTAAGAAAGTAGTATTTAATAGTCTTATTATCTAGTTTCTTCTTATTTAGTAATATAATAAATAAGTAGTACTAATATATAAATAGCTTTAAGTATATTAACTAAGGTTTATAGCTATACTATTTTTCTAATAGAGGACTTCTTATTCTTACTAGTTATAAGGTTTTTAATATAGTTAAATAGTAGATAGCTTTACTCTAGAACTCTTATAGTAGTCTAGTATTTATAAGAACTATTCTAACTTTACTAAATAGTATCTAGTTCCTCTATTTAGTAAAACTATTCTAATAAGAGTTATATAGTATTACTTACTAGAAAGATAGAGGATTTATAATAGTATAAGCTAATATATTTATTATATTAACTTTAAAGCTTTATATCTTAGTAAATTTTAGAGTTTATTATAAAGTTTTTTAAGTATTAAATAGGGTTTAAGCTAAATTTTTAGCCTATAAAAAATATTACTTAATTAGGCCTAGGTTATAAACTTAAAGTAGGATATCTTATAAGATATTCTATCTTAAGCTGAAAATTAGGTTAATCTTATACTAAAATCCTATATCTTTCTAATTATTATATAGTACTAATAAGATAATAAATATTCTATACTCTTATAAGATTTATTAATATTTATAACTCTAGACTAATTTATTATTACTTTTAATAAAGGCTGTTTTATACTCTTAATCTTTCTAGTATTTTATTTAGAACTTAAGTTTTTATAGTTACTCTACTTTACTAAATATATACTAATTATATAATCTATTTAAGTAAATCCTAATACCTTATATATAGATACTTAATATAACTTAAGTAGTCTTAGTATAATAAGTAAGGCTTACTTACCTACTAGGTCTTAGCTAGAATAAGTAGGGCGAGTAGAAGACTACTTAATATATAGCTTAGGATAAATAGGAGTAATCTAGAGCTATTATATAAATTCCTATATCTATATAAATAGTAATACTTTCCTAGTAGATAGAAGCTTTATACTTAACTTATATTATCTCCGTTATATAACTAATCTTAATTAATTAGATACTAATTATTATTATAATACTAGATTAATCTAGTAAAGCCTACCTTATCTTATCTTAATTACTACTCTCTAATAAGTACTAATCCTAGTTAACTTATAACTATCCTTTTAGAAGGTAGGTAAAAGGGAGAACCCTAATACTTTAAATACCCTTAAGATAAGTATCTTAGAATAAGACTCTACTCTAATTTAAGATTATTTAATAATATTTAATTAAAAGTATTTCTAGTAAAGAATTAGTTAAGATTATATAATTAGATTTTTATTATAAAGATAGAGATAAATCTAAAGAATAGCTTATATAATAAGAATTATATATTACCTCTTAAAGAATAAAACTTCTAATTAAGAAGTAAACTACCTTTATAATTACTTATATATAAGGTTATATATAGAAATAGATTAGACTATTCTATAAAAAGTATAAGAATAAGAATAAGAATAAGAATAATAAGAATAAGAATAATAATAATAATAATAATAATAATAATAATAATAATAATAATAATAATAATAATAATAATATAGTATAATTTAAAAGCTTTACTAGATTTAAGGTAGAGATTTAAAGAGTCTTTAATCTAATAAATAAGAATAAGGTAGTAATATAAATTATCTAATATCTTATATAAAAGATGTTAGTTATAAAGTAATCTACTTAATTCTAATAGTACTCTACTTAGATAGATTAAGAAAGTAATACCCTTATACTAATATATTATTAAAGTTTAGAAGAATATATTAAAGATAAGCTTATAAATATTAAATTAATTATAAATACTCTAGATAATCTTCTAAAAGATGCTATTAATATTAATAATTAATTATTTAAGTAAATAATTAAAATATAGTATAATAGAGGAATAGAGGATTTAAGTAAATAGAGAATTTAATAAAACCTATTACCTAAGTTATATGAAAAGAGACTCTAATAGACTTATACTAATAGAACTAGACTCTATTAAGAAGATATAAAAGGAGGTATTTAAAGAAAAGAAGTAGTAAAGTAGAAGTAAGTAAATAATAACTTATTATAACTATAATAAACTAGATTATATAAATAGAGATTAAAAGTTAAAGAGTATTAAATAATAATTATAATTAAAAATATTAAAAGATATCTATTAAGAATAATAGATTTTTAAATAATCTACTTAAATTAGAATATAATAATAAAGAGATTTATATAATTATTAAGGATTTACTTAACTACTTTAATATATTATAAGAAAATATCTAAGAAACTTAGTAGTACTATTATAACTTTTAAGAAGAAGTTATAAAAAGAAGTAAGAATATTTAGTAAATAAATAGATATCTTAAAGAAATCTAAAGTAGATTATAAGAGTTAGAGTTAGAGAATAACTATAAGTCTTAGAAGGAATTACCTAAGAAAGAGTTAAGAGAAGAAGGAGATATAAGATAGGAAGATCTTATAACTAATAATAAGTTAATTGAATTATTAGATAACTCTAAACCTTATACCTTAATATTAGAGGATTTAAAGAAAGTATATAATAACTTAAAGATAAAATCTAAGCTTAAAACCTTTAAAAAGAAGTTTTTAAATATATTATTAATTATAGGATATTATAATAATTAAGATTACCTAGAATATAATATTATATATTAGATAGTATATATTAAATACTACTACTAGTATTACTTTAATATTAAGATATATCTAAGTAGAATAAATATAAATCCTATATATAGAAATAAAGAGTAAAGAGAATATAAGAGGATAAGTTATAAATTATACTTAGTAATAAAGTAAGATTATAAGTAGTTTTTAAACTATAATTAAAGGTAGTATAATATCCTTTATATCTATCTTAAGTATAATTTTAATATTATAAAGTACTATTTAATAGATTAATATATATATCTATATAGTAGTTATATAAAGTATATATAATAAAAGAAGCTTACTAGATTCCTTTTAAATTTAGGAAATAAGTAATCTCTTATACTAAGAGGAAGTATAAATATTAACCTTTATATAATACTTATATATATCTTAGTATAATATTTATATATAAATATACTAGTAAATATTAATAGATAGAAGACTATTACTATAATAGAATCTAGAGCTACTAGTAATTTTATCTTATAAGAAATAGTATAAGTATTAGACTTATTAACTTAATAGATAAAATACTAGTATAATCTCTAAATACTTAATAGATTAGAACTATTAAAGAGAGTAGATAAAGAGATAGCCTTACTATTAATTATTAATTATTATTATTATTACAAGCTAGAAAGATATAGGATTTTAGTATAGGATTAACCTGATTTTCAGCCTGAGATAGGATATCCTTAAGGATATCCTAGTAGTAAATTATAAACTAGGACTTATTAAGTAATATCTTTTAATAGGCTAATAATTTAACTTAAACTCTATTTAAGGCTAGAAAAACTTTATAAAAAACTTTAAAATTTGTAAAGATATAAAGCTTTAAACTTAATATAATAAATATATTAGCTTATATTATAATAAAATCCTATATCTTTCTAGTAAGTAATTATTATAAGGAGCTTTCTTCTAATCTTACTATAATAGCTATATATTATATTATTTTAAAACCCCCTTAATTAAAGGAATATAACTCTATTATAAATTAGTAAGAAGAAGTACTTAAATTTTAATAAATTAAAGATATTACTAGGATTAAATCTATATACTAATAGTAAATAAAAATAGATAAGAAGTAGAAGTATAAATAGGTTAAGGCGTATATAATATTATCTTTAAAGAAGGATAACCTTTAAAAGAAAATCTCTAACTTAATATATATTAATAAAGGTTAGCTAAGTAAATAAGTTAAAGAAATTAAAGGAAAAGATAAACCTTTTAAAATCCCTTATTAATATTAAAAGTAGAAGTAGCTTTTTAAAAAAGATATAATAATAAAAGCTCTACCTAAGTATTAATAATAAGATTATAAGATTAATCTTAAACCTAATAAAAAGCTAATATTTAAACTAATATATATACTTTTAAAAAAGGAACTCTTAATATTATATAATTATATTAATAATAACTTAGAAAGGGTCTTATTTAAGAATTTAAATTACTAGTAGGATATCTAATCCTCTTTAAATTAAAGAAAGATAGAAAATTAAGATCTTATATTAACTTTTAAAAATTAGATAATATTATAATTAAAAATAAGTATCTTTTATTAAATATTAGTAATTTATAAGATTAAATATAATAAGGTAAAGATATCTATTAAGCTTAATCTTTATAAAGCTTATAATTTATTTTATATAAAAGAAGGTAAAGAATAAAAGATAATTTTTTAAATATATTATAATTATTATAAGTATCTAGTAATAGTATTTAAACTTACTAAAATATTAATAATCTATTAAGTATTAATTAATAATATATTAAGGATTAATTAACTACCTAGAAGTAAGATAAATATATAATAGCGGTAATAACGGGCGAATAAGCGTACGCGTAAAGATTACAGGTAACGTACTAGGCGTTATATACGAACTTACGGGAAGGGGACGGAGGAGGTAGTAGAAGTAGTAGTAGGAGGGAAGTAAGAGGGGAGGCTTTTAGGGTCGCGATTACAGGACCCCTAATACTACTAAAGTCCCCGGAAATTAGGGAGAAAGAGTAAGGGAGATAAGGCTAAGAAGGTCAAGATATTATAGAGTCTATTATAAAAGCAAGGGATATAATCTAGGTAATCTAGAGTCTCCGGTTTAGGGAGATAATAGAAGCGATATAGGGCGTTACTTAAGTCGCCTTTTACGTTATAATAGGAGGCTTTAAGGCTACGGAGGTACGTATTACTAAGCTAGAAACACGTCTAGAAAGAACGGGGAGGGATAGAAACGCGTTAGTAGGGTGTAGTAGGGGGTTATAGGCCTAGGTAGCTAGAGCTAGTATAGGGACTAGGTCCTAGTAAAGCCTAGGCCTGAGGATAGGACCGGGCCTAGGGGGGGCGCGAGGTAGCCAGCCACTTAAGTAATTAGATATTTAGAGGATAAGGGAAGTAGTAGTACGATTCGGAGATAAAGAAGGCTATAAAAAAGCGAGTTAAATAAAAAAGGAGGAGCTAAATAAAAGCTTTATAAACCTAGTAAATACAGTTATAAAGAATATTATTAGTACCTATACTAGAGGTATAATAGACGTAGTATTATAGACGGTAACGGTTAAAGGGCGTAAGGCCCTTAAGAAAATATAGGAGTAGGTAAGCGTAGCCTACCCCTTAGTAAAGGTAGTAAGGAAGACCTTCTACGTAGCGGCTGAAGGGGCGTGTATAAACCTCCTTAATAAAAAGGAAAAGGAGAAGGGGCTAGCGAGGATTAGGGAGGATAATATTATTACCTACCTAAATACTAACTTTACTAGTTTTAAGTAGGTAAAATATACGGCGAGACTAAGGTAGGATAGGAGTAAGAAGACCTGCTTAACCCTAATTATCGGGGTAGCGATACCGGAGGCGGTAAACCGCCTAGTTCGAGGAGGGATAGCTCTTAGTAGTAGTCTCTTAGTCTATAAGAGATAGGAGCAAGGAGTAGAGATAAGATAATACTTTAACTACTATAAATACGGATACTTTACGCGAGAGTATTAAAGGGAGAAGAGGTACGGCTATTATATAGGTAGCTATAACTTAGCGGACTACGTTACAGGCGAAGGAGTAATAATATACGCTACTTATAAAGGAGGCTATAAGGCCTGGAGTAAGGACTACCTAGTCAGGTAAAGGGAGTACTAGAGAGTGGTATAAAGACGCCGGACTAGGCCGGCGTTCTATAACACGTAGGCCTTACAGGGAACTAATACCTGCAGTAAAGAGGAGATAGACGCAGATGGTTTCAGGGTAGTTTAAGGTATATTAAGGAAGAGGAAGTCACTAATATAAGCGGAAAGGGAACTACTAGACCTAGCCCCTCCCTAATAAAGAGGGCGGCCAACTACGATAGTCTAAATAGCCTGAAAGGAGGTAGGATAACAGGTCCTCCCGCTACCCTAAGGGGTACCTAGGGTCGAGGTTACCCTTAGGGGCGCTTAGGCTATAAACGATTAAATGGTAGTAGACTCTAGCCTTATACCGACTATATAGTAGGATAACTACTTAAGATCCTGTAATATAACGTATAAAAAGAAAAGGACGGCGTATAAACGCTACTCCTAGAAGATACTAAAGTCTAGTAAATAGATATCTTAGTAATATAAGAGCTATAGACTAACCTAAGGACTAAGTCGACGTATAACCTATCTTATAATAGGTTCTACCTAGTTTATAAAGCTAAGGAGAATACTCCGGTATACTTTTATATTAATAAAAGAGTTAATATAAAGAGCTAGGAGGTAGACTTCTTAAGCGGCGACTACTACTCGCTAAAAGTCAGCCTTAGGAAAGGGTAATAGGGAATATAAGTAGATAATATCTAGATATATAATATTTATAACCCCTCTTTAACGACGTATAAGTTAAAGGATAGCCTAATAATAATCCCGCTAATAGCGGAGGCCTTAGAGAGGCTAGGGGAATATATCCTCCTCGGGGACTTTAATCTCCACTATCTCTAATAGAATAATAAAGGGGGAAGTATATACCACGTTATAATAGATATATTACTAGGCGAAACGAGTAAATATAATATAGAAGTCGCCCTACTAGAGGGTACGGTAATATAACGGGGGAGAGGTTTAAAGTTAGTAATCGACCTAGTCTTTACTACCAAGGGTACTACTAACGTACTCTAAAACTGCGGCCTAAGGGCAGACCTCTAGTATAGATCTAACTACCTCCCGGTATACACGGAATTTAAATGGAGCTAGGAGAGCTAAACCCTAGTCTAGAGGAGGGCGTAGAAGATACTTAAAGACAAGGAGGTCGCTATAAATATAAGGAACGGGGCCTAGTAGCTTAGACTTTCTCTAGGGCTTCCCTAGATTAGATCCGCCGGCGAGGCGGACGAGTACCTAGGGTAGATACTAGATAGGTTCCAGGCTATCGTATAGGAATATATTCCGTAGGCGAAGCTATTTAATAAGGTAAGGTCCTTTTAAAACTCGGCTTATAGAGATATAATATAAAGGGCTAAATAGGAACTAAAGGCCTACTACTAGTACTATAATACGGAGATAAGGGAGACTCTAAGAGAAGCGGAAAGGGCGAAGGTAGCTATAATCTAAAGAGAGAAAACCCTCTACTTCTAGCGGGCTATATACTAGGCCTTAGAAGACCCTCGCGGGGTATAAATACTAGCCTAGTAGGGGAAGAACAAGAGTATATCGCTAAGAGCCCTACCTAAGTTCCCCTCCCTAAGTAGATAAGACGGGACGCTAGCGGCTACCTTTAAGGAGAAGGTAGAGCGCCTTTAAGAAACCTATTTCCCAGTTCCTTTAGGGGCAGATTTAGAAGATATTACCGAGGTAGAATACCTAAGCCCGATACTAGGGGAAGGGGATCTAATAGAGGCGGAAGTCTATAGCTTTATAAAGAGACTATCGTAGGATAAGGCTCCTAAGATAAATAGGATTCTAAATAGGTTCCTACGCGCCGTATATAATAAACTAGAGGAGGAGATCCGCTATCTCTTCTAAGGGTGCTTCGAGATTAGATACTACCCCCGGAAATTTAAGGAGGCTAATATAATAATCTTAAAGAAATTATAAAAGGAGAACTACGCTAACCCTAAGTCTTATAAGCCGATCGCCCTCTTAAATACCTTAAGAAAGATATTTAAGACGGTTATAACGGCTAGGCTTAGAGATTACGCGGAGGCTAATAACCTCCTTCTAAAAGAGTAGATAGGTATAAGGCAAGGGAGATTAGTAGAAACCGCGCTAGAAATAATTACTAACGTAGTCTATACGGTATAAGGAATAGGGAAGAGGAACGTAGCGAGCCTCCTCTCCCTAGATATTACCGGAGCCTTTAATTACGTCTCTTATTCCAGGCTACTCTATATAATAAAGATAAAGAGAGTCCTTAAGAGGATAGTACGCTAGACGGCAAGCTTCTTTACGGAGAGGGCGACTTTAATTACCCTTAGTAGGAGGACGAGTTAAATAGAGTTAGTAGAGACAGGGATCCCTTAAGGTTTACCTATCTCTCTAATATTATTCCTGTTTTTTAATACTCTCCTAATCGAGGAGTATAAAAAGTTAAAGCTACTAATTTAAGTCGGCGGATTTATAGATAATATCTATCTACTAGCTTATAATAGGAGTATTAAACGGAACTACGAGGTTTTAAATAAAGCTTATAAGGTATACCTGCGGTAGGCGAAGACTTATAAAGCCTCGTTTATACCGAAGAAGTACGAGCTCGTTTATATAACCCGTAGAATAAAGGGTATAAAGATAGACGTAATAGTTAAGCTTAAGGGAATTAAAGTTAAACTAAAGATATTAATTAAGGTCCTAGGACTTATACTTAATAGTAAGCTAAATTAGAATATATACCTAAGGAAGGTATAAGCTAAGATAGATAACTAGATTCAGGCGCTCTACTACGTCGCCGGCTTTATATAGGGCGCGATTCTACCGGTTAGTAGGCTTATATACGCGGTAGTAGTAAGGCTTATAATAATATTCACGGCGCTAATATAATATAGCCTAAAAAATACCCCTAGGGTAGTAGGGAAGCATATAAAGACCCTGATAACGATCTAGAATAAAGGACTACGTAAAGTATTAGGGGCGTATAAGGCCACCCTAATTCCGGTCTTTAAAGTAGAGGCGGGAATCCCGTTAGTAAGAGACTTCCTTAATAAGGCCCTACTATAAAGTAAGATCCTTTAAGGGATATATAAGATAGTCCTAAGAGGGAACGCGAAGATTAAGTCTTAGTTATAACTAAAAAGAGGTAGGAGGCTACGCCCTCCGCTACCCCCGTTAGCTAAGAAGGAGTCTTAGGCGAAGCGGTCGTTAAATAGGGTACTTAATAACCTAACGTTATAGAAAAGGATACTAACCTAGTAGGAAGGCCGGTAGTAGGGCCGGTAGCGCCACTACTAGCGGGGATTAGAGGGCTGAAACACAAGCCTAGTATAGAAGGGCGACCTAGTAGGGGGGAGATAGGACCTTTATAAGGGCTTAAAGAAGCCGGAGAGCTCTATAATAGTCTAGTTACGCACGGATAAGATTAGGTTTAACTACTTCTTATTTATTAGGAAGGTTCCTAGGATCCTAAGTCCTAGCTACCTATACGGGGCGGTAAGGTAGACCGGTAAACACGTCCTACTATTCTATCCTAACTATTATACTAGTAGGAGTTAGATATTACTAGAGGCTAGGTTAGAAGATTATAGTACTATTCTCTTATTACTAATAGGGATAAGGGTAGCGGCGAGGTAGTTAACTAGGTTAGGCGCCCTCTACTAGTTTATACTAGTAAAAGAGATATTAGCGAGAACTAATAGAGAGGAAGGGCTCCGCCCTAATTAAAGAGAAGAGAATATAGTTAATAAAACCTTAGTATTATAAACGGTAGACCCGACCCCTTAATATACCGCCCCGATAGTAGGCCTATTAAGGGGGGGAGGGAAGGAGCCGAATAATAGTATAGCCTGCGGATAGTAGGTGGAGTTTTTATCCCTTAGCTAGGTTTCTCCCCAAACGATAGGTACGCTAGGCGTACCCCCTAAAAAGTCTACCCTTATTAGCTTTAGCTAGTATAGGAGTATAATTAATTAATATATTAAGGATATATATAAATTAGATAATAACTATATATTTTAATTATATATTAATATATTTTAAAAAGAAGGAAGCTTATATCTAATATATATAAGAAGTTTTATTATACTTTATTTATATTAAACTATTCTTTAACCTAGAATAATATAAATATTATAAGGAATTAATAAAATTCCTAGAATTTATAATTAATATAAAAGATATTTAGATAAACTTTAAAAAGATTAAGGTAATACTTAAAATACTAGTACTATATAATATTAAAGGAGTTTAAAGTTTCCTTAGATTTATAAACTTTAAGTATAAGTTTATTAAAGATTATTCTAAGAAAGTAATTCTCTTAATAGATATTATAAATTAAGATATTAGATTTAAGTAGAATACTAATTAAAAGAAAGTATTTAAGATCTTAAAGTAGTCTTAAATAGATCTATTAATACTTAGAACCTTTTAAACTAATAAATTAGCCTAGATTAAAACTAATATATTAGATCTAGCTATTAGAGCTTAGTTATATTTAATAGTAGATAGAAAGTAGTACCTAGTAGCCTACTTCTCTAGGAAAATAATATTAGTAGAGTAGAATAAAATTATAATATATTTAATAAAGAACTACTTATTATAGTATATATACTATAGTATTAGCAAGTATTTATAAAAATCTATTCTAACTTAATTATTATAATAGATTATAAGAATTTAGTTAACTTTATAATAATAAAGGAGTTAAATTATTAAATAAGTTTATTAGTTAAAATTACTAGAATTATATAAATTAAAAATAGTATATATACCTAGTAAGGATATTAGTTAAGTAGATATCTTTAATAGGTAATTAGACTATATAAAAATATATACTAGTAGTAAATATATATATCTAATTCCTTAGACTTTTAAATAGAATCTAAAAGGGATATAAGACTAATAACCTAGTAAAGATATTAAGAAGTTATTAAATAGATAATAATATCTTAAAGTATAAAGATAAGCTTTATTTACTAGAATTATATATTAAAGAAGTAGTATAAGGTTATTATAATAACTTATTATAAGAATACCTAGGAGTTACTAAAGTAATAGAACTACTTAGAAGGATATATACTATACTATAGTTATAAGTAAAAGATAAGAAATATATTAAGGGATATATATAGTACTAATAAAATAAATTAGTATACTTTATAAAGTATAGGTAAGTCTAGTTTATACTAATACTAGATTTACTATAAAAAGATATTATAATAGACTTTATAATTAAACTACTAAGGTTAAGAGATCTAATTATAAAGGAGGTTTATAGCTTAATTATAAATATTATAAGTAGACTAATAAAATACCATTTAAAGAGATATATACTATAGAATAATTAGGTTTTATTCTTCTTAAGTAATTAATTAGGGATTATAGTATACTAGAATCTATAATATCTAATAGAAATAAGCTCTTTATATTAAACTATTAGAAGACGCTAATATTAGGAATTAAGATAAAGCTAAAGATATTAATAGCTTATTACTTATATATAGATAGATAAATAGGATATATAAACTAGACTATAGAAATATCCTTAAAGTATTATATTAATATTAAATAAACGAATTAAATATTATTATATTAAATAGTATAATTAGTATGTAATAATAAATAGTTATTAATAATAAGGCTATTACTATTCTTTGAAAATTATAGTTTAGAATCTAATATATTCCTAGATTTAAGGCTTAGTCTAGAGACTAGTAAGATATTAATCCTTATATTAGAAATAAAGTTAATATATAAGGATATATTAAATATAAGTAAATAAATAAATAGTAGAATAGTAAAATATATTAGTAATAAGAAGTAAGAAATATATCTTTAATTAAAAGAGGAGGATAAAGTCTACTTTATAATTAAGGACTTTTAGATAAAGAAGACTAGAAGGTTAAAATCTAATAAAATACTAGACTATATTAAGATTAGACTATTTTCTATTTAAAGAGTAAAAGGATTAGAGTTATAAGGTACAACTTCTATCTATTATTAAAGTCTACCTAGTATCTTATATTTCTAAGTTAGAACTAGTAGATTTAGATTTACCCTTATAAGAAACTTTTTATTATATTATAATAGAAGAAATAGAGTATAAGGTTAAAAAGATCTTAGAATAGAAAGGTTAGTATTATCTAGTAAAGTAGAAAGAAGTAATTAATTAATTAATTATATATCTATTCTAGTATTATTTATACTAATAAGGGTAGTTATTTATAATTAGGTACCCTTCTCTAGTAGGAATAGTAGTAGAGCTATTATATTCTATTAGGGAGTAGTATAGAAAAACCCTTTAATAGTTATAAACTCTTATTTATTATCTCCTTTTCTTATAATATTTTATTTTTTAAGTAATCTAGAAAGTCCCTTTTATTAGGATTATATTATTTATTATACTTATTTAATAATATTCTTATTACTTTTTAATTATTTCCTTTCCTTTCTACTTTATCTTTAGTACCTTTATTAATTCTAGTAGTAGAACTAACTTTTAAGGGAGTTTTATCTACTTTAACTAGAATCTTATAGGTTAAAATTACTTTAAGTAGTCTATCTATATTAATTAGTAGGTTATTACGCGAATTACCCTTAGCTTAATTAGTATCTCTTTAAAGTTATAAGTTCTAGCCTCTTTAATTAAGCCTAATCTTAACTCTTATAATTAAAAGTAGAAGAGAAGGATATACTTTATATCCTATCTTATTTAATTATATTTATATCTAGAGTCCTAGATCCTTAAGACCTTATTTCTAAAAGGGATATTATTAGGCTTAGATATATATACGCCTTAAATACTACCTTAAAGCCTACTTTATATAATCTTCCTTAGAAATATAAGGTAATATTTAGGTAATAGGAGGCCTAGATCTAGCTTATATTTAATAAATATATATTTACTTAGCTATCCTTTATTATTCTTCTAAGTTCCTTAAAGATTAATTTTATTACTATAAGAGACCTACTACTTAATCTATTAATAGACTTATACCTATTATTAAATCCTATAATATAACTCTACGTCTTTTATTACTTAATATACTATTATAAAGCTAGTAGGTATAAGCCTTATAAATACCTTAAAGTTATTTTTCTTATTATAAATTTAAGTTATTAATAAGCTTTTTATATTCTTTAAGCTCTAGTAGTAGTTAATATAATTATTTAAAGAGAGCTCTTTATTATTAAAGTCTAGCTTTCCTTTAAAATAATTATTTAGTAGGCCTTTTATTACTCTTTTTATTAAAGTTACTTCTAGTCCTTTATCTTTATAAAAATATTACTAATATTTTTAAACTCCTTAATATCTCTTATTAGATTATATTAGTAAGACTTTTATTAAATATCTATTATTACTTAATTCTAGCTTATAACCTTAAATTCTTATAAGGCCTATTCTCTTTCTCTTATATTAAGATAAAAATCTAGTATTTAACTCTATTATACTTCCCTTTTAATTATTATTAAATCTTCTTATTCTTTATTATTATATTTATATAAGTATTATAAAGAGCTTAGTACTTTATTATTAAATTATTAAGTTATATTTAAATTAAGGAAGCTACTACCTTTACTTTTAATATTAATATTATTACTACTATATATATACTAAGTATACCGGCTACAAACCTTCTAGTATCTCGGTACTAGGAGAGCTAAGAGATCTCACGGTATTTTAGAAGTACCGTCTAGGGTTACCTAGTTATTACGGAATTAACACGTAGGTAGAGTATAGTAATAATGAGAATAGGAACGCTAACGTAATAGAAAAACAGAGAAGATAGAAGGAGAACTCTTAGAAGATTATAGTAAAAGATATAACGCGATAGAATATATAGATATAGACGAAAAATATATATTATATAAATACCCTTCTACCTCTCCCTAATATAGCCTCCGCTTCCCTACGCGTATTATAAACGCGATATACTAGTAATACTAGTAATACTAGTATAAGATAATAGAAATACTACTAATATAAAACCTTTATAATATTACAGGATATATATAGTACTTCTATACCTATACCCGTTATAAGGTCTCTTACGAGGCTACGTCCTTATACTCCAGCCGATTCCGCTCCGCGCGGTCTAGGTAGCCTAAGTCTACCTACCTCAGGGTAGTTATAATATATATAGACAATGATAGTATAATAAAAAGATAGTAATACTATAGAGCTAGCCCTTCCTTCCTCTTAATAATCGAGCGTAAGCTAGATAGTATACCGGGTATATACTACCGCTATTACTACCGTACGGCGGCGAGGATACTCCAGTCCCCTTCCTAGGTAGTCCTTGCGGTACGGCTGCAGGTAGTAGGTACCTAACCTGAAACAGGACGTAGGTATTAGACTCCTCACCTAATAGCCTATAAGCGCGATAGGGCCGCTAGTCTAGTTAGCTAACGGTGCCTATTATCTTCTACACGCATATACCTTAATAGTAGCGGCCGATATAACCGCGGTAAATATACCGGGTATCCGCTACCTTACTACTATACGGCGGGGGGATGCTTAGCCGTACTTAGGTAGTCCTTATAATATAGTAGTAGGTAGTAGAGGCCTAACCCGTATAAAGATACGTGGATATTAGCCTTCCTACCTAATGGTCTATAAGTACGCTAGGGCCGCTGGCCTCCTTACCTAGCAGTACCTAGCACCGATAGACTAGTAGGTAAGTACTAGTTCTATTACCTCCCTTTACGTATATACCCTCCCCGTTACAGACGTTATAACCGGGACTATAAGGAATTATCTATTATAAGGATTTATCTATTACGCTAAACGGATTAGATTAAGAATAGCCGGTAGAGATAGAAAAGAGAAAGGGGCTAGGCCCTAGATAAGGAAAAGAAGTTTTACTTATAAACGAAACTTTAGTATAATAGGTAGTAAACCCGACCCCTCTACTACCTCCCTAGTAGTAGGCCTGCTAGGGGGGGGAGGGAAGGAGCTATAAATGGTTAAGAGAACCGTAATTATCAGGTGGAGTTTTTATCCCTATAGTAGGGTTTCTCCCCGAATAATATATACGTGATACGTACCCCTAAATAGCCTACCCTTATTAGCCTTTTAACTAGTATAGGAGTATAATTAATTAATTAATTAATTAATACTAAGTATTAACCTTAAGTATTTATTTTATATTATTTAAGTGTATATATATAAGTTTTTATAATTTTAATTATTCCTTATATTATATTAAAGTTATAAATATAAGTATTAATAAAATTATTATATAATAAATTATCTTATACCTTATAAAGATTATACTTTAAGTTAAGCTAATTAAGTACTTAAGTACTTAAGTACTTAGGATTAAGTAGTAGCTCTTACCTTAATATAAATAATATATAAGCTCTAGTAGACTTTTAAGTTAATATATAATCTTAAGACTAATATACTTATACTTAAAGTATCTTTTATACTATTAAATTTAAATATTTCTAATATAAATATTTCTAATATTTTTAAGAGGTAGATTAATATATACTTTTATAATATAAAGGTTATATTATAAGTCTTTACCTATTTTAATAGATTTAGTAGGCCTTTTTAAGCTAGTAGTAGGTCCTTTTAATAGACTTATTATAAATTAAGAGGTAGATATTATTAATAAAGCCTCCTACTTATATAAGAAGTTTAACCTTTATATACTCCTAAACTAATAGTCTATTAAAAAGAGGAAAAAGATTAATAATATTAAAGAGCTTTAAGAGATCTTTATCTTTATTTCTTCTCTCTAGCTAGTTTTTACCCCTATTATAATAGATATTATCCTTTCTTAGAGAAAGCTTATAATTAAGGTTATAATTAGTATTAGAATTTCCTTTACTCTAATATAATAAAGTAATCTCCTATTAAATATTATTAAAGGCTCTTATAATATTTAATAATAATAGGCTTATAATATTATTTTTCCCTTAATTTTATATTATATAAACTATATCTATTAATATTTTAAAGGCTATCTCTACTAACCTACCCTTTCTTACTCTTATTTATTACTCTAGGAGGAGCTTACTACTTACTAGAAAGATATAGGATTTTATTATAATACAAGCTAATGTATTTATTACAAGCTAGAAAGATATAGGATATTAGTATAAGATTAAGCTGATTTTCAGCCTAGGATAGGATATCTTATAAGATATCCTAGTAGTAAATTATAAACTAGACCTAATTAGATAATTTTTTATAGGCTAGAATTTTAGCTTAAATCCTATTTCATACTATAAAACTTTTTAGAAAACTCTAAAACTTACTAAGATATAAGGCTTTAAAGTTAATATAATAAATATATTAGCTTATATTATAATAAGATCCTATATCTTTCTATTAAATAAATATTATTATATTATTATACTCCTTAAAAGTAGTTATATAATAGAATTTCTAATTAATTTATCTAAGACGTGTTTTTATAATTTTCACGTCTCCTTTACTAAATACTAATAACTACCTATTTATTATAAGATGTATAGTAGGCTTATATAATCTATTTATAGCTAAATAAAGTACTTTAATAGCTCTTAAGTAGTATTATAATCTATTTAATATAAGCTAGCGAAGTAGTACTAATATAATAAGAAGACTATCTAAAATATACTTAGATATACTAAGAAGGCTAAAAAGGATAATATTAACCTTCTATTATCTAAAGTATATTAATAATATCCTAGATCTAGAGTACTATATAAATAAGCTTATAGCTTCTAAGATAGCTATTAGATATACTACTAAGAATAAGTATTAATATTAGAAGCCCTAGGTAATAATTACAGGCTAGTAAGATATAGGTTTTTAGTATAGAATTAACCTGATTTTCCGCCTAGGATAGGATATCCTCTAGGATATCCTAGTAGTAAATATAAACTAGGCCTAATTAGGTAATATTTTTTTATAAGATTAAAATTTAGCTTAAATCCTATTTAATACTAAAAAAACTTTTAAATAAACTTCTAGATTATTAAGATATAAAGCTTTAAAGTTAATATAATAAATATATTAGCTTATACTACAATAAAATCCTATATCTTTCTAGTAAGTAGTAATAATTATATAGGAAATTAGGTATATAGTTAAATCTAGTACTATTAATATTACCTTTAAAAGAGCTAGATATAGATAATATCTTTTATAATATAAATCTCTTCTTAATATAGAATAGAAGTAAAGGCGCTTAGACTTTACTAATAAATAGCTAGAAAAGCTAAAAGAGAAGGAGTATATAATAATTTATAATAATAAGATATTAATTTAAGTAGAGGAATTAAGAGGTTAAATTTAAGTTATATATTAGAAAGATAAGATTTATTATATAAATTATATAGATATATAATATTATAATTATATAAAAATAATATTTTAAGAGTATTATATTTTAGAAATATATAGACCTTTATATATATTTAAAAAGGAGACTACTAGTAAGAAGGCCTACTACTAGGCTAACCTAGATAATTAAAATACTAGCTATCTAATCTAATAATAGATTATTAAGGAGTAGTTCCTTATTAAGTAAGCTAAGAAATCTAAAAGCTAATATCTTAAGTATATTTTAAAGCTAGATAGTATCCTACTCTAGAGGAATAAGAATATAAGAGGAGGGGTTAATTAATATTACTATTAGATATATATCTTATTACTATAATTAATCCTATTTTATAAAGAGGTTATTTAGAGGTATAGTAAGTACTTTCTTATATAAGATAGGGCTCCTAGTTATAATATATAGTAATAGAAGGATCTTCTTAATATTCTAGGATTAATAGTCCTATTATAACTACTAAATTCCCCTAATTTAAATTAGATTAAGCCTTATTAATACTATTTAAAGTAAGATATCTTAAAGAGACCCTTCTAACTAATAATTAAATAACCGACTATTTAGGTATATAAGAAGGAATAGGAGTTATTAGATATAGATAAAGTAAAGAGGTAGTATAAGTAACTTATATTATAAATAGAATATTATAATAATATAAAAGGCGATAATATATTCTATAGCTAATTAATAAAAGATAACTATTTAATAAGTTATTCTTTATAATATAACGTGTTTTTATTAAGTAGTTATTAAATAGTATTAAATAGGGATAATAGTAGCATTTAGTTTAGTAGGAGTTTAGATAAATTAATTAGAAACTCTATTATATATCTTCTAGTAAGTCTCTTTTAAAGACTACTATCTAGCGATCTATATCTAGAGTAGTCTCTATTTACTAAAGCTTATTTATTTATTCTTATAATTTAATAAGGTAGATATAAAGGTCTTTAAATTAGTCTAATTATAAGTTATATAAGATATAGTATATTACTATTCTAGTAGTATAAGAGTTTATCTTATATAATAATATGAATTTTACTTATATTTCCTTTACTATTATTAGATTCATAACTATATTATAAGCTAATAGTAAAGTAGTAATATAAATAGGAGTAAATACTTACTCCTTTAAATTAATATACTTTTCCTATTTATCCTTATCTACCTTCTTAAAAGGTATTTTTACTTCTCTAGTAGTAGGTAAGTTAGTAATTTATATCTTAGTCTAATAACCTTAAATATACTATTAATAAAAAGTAAGGCTCTTATAAATACCTCTTATTACTTGTAATTCTTAATACCTTTTAACTTTTTAATCTTATAAAGATATAATAATATCTACTATTAATAGTCTTAAAAATACTTCTTTTAAAACTATCTTAAGTCTTAATAAAAAGCTTACTATATAAATTATATAATTCCTAAGGTTATATAAAACCTAGGCTTATAATCTATTAAATAAAATAAGGCTTATAAGTTATTTATATCTAATTTAGGTGTAGTATAATAATTTAAATAACTATTAACTAATAATATTAAGGGAAATCTCTTCTAGTTTACTAAGACCTCTTGATTAGTAATTACCGAGGTTAACCCGCCTTGGATTCTAATAGCACCTCCCTCCTAGTCACTTGTACCTAACTAACAAAATAAATAACATTAAATCAAAAGATTTGAATATCTTTTTTTACCAGGATATAGGATACTAGGGCCAAGGTTTTCGGGGGTTAGGACGTATGATACGGGCTGAAGGAAGGTCGTTGTAGGGGGAATCATTCAAGGACAGCACATCTGATTTAAAGTGGGATCGCTTAGGTGAAGATGGAAAAGGACTCCTATACTTAACCAGTCTCTTTGTATATAGCACACGACTAGTATAAAATAAGAGGCATCATCATCACATAGAAGCCGAATGCTACTCTTCCGAATTCAAGCCGTAATATCGACATTACTCTTGACTGCCTAAAACTCCTCCGACTCAGCAGTAGCCCACATGGCGCTGGTGTATAGGAGTGGGACTTCCTTCGGATTGAAAGCGTCTACACCCCCTCGCGTCGTCACATGAGATATAGCGACTATTCCTCCAGCAGTTTGTTTGGTCTTCGTGACATGCCCATCCGTGCATTCTGGGAAGCCGGCATCCGGTCCCGTTGTCGCGTCAGATCCCCAGCCGGACTCGATTACCCCACTGCCTGGCTGAAGGTCGATTGAACCAGTTGGCACCCTGAAAAGTACTCGCATGCCAGGCACGACGTACTCTCCTCCGTTGATGCATTCCTTATCTTTCAAAGAGATAATGTCTGCTATACCTGCAGCATACACTTGGGTAGAAAATTCTCGTGCAAATGCGATCCACGTTTCAGAGGATATATATTCGATCCCTCGTTTATATAAGCCTAAAGATCCATCAAGACCGTATTCGTAAGCGACAAGACTGTCGCCAGAGGATGCCATCCACAAAAGTGGGACCAGAGAGGATTTCACAGGCTCGGTGCAGTTCATTGCCTCGGCGATATCGACAGATGTGCTGGTGAGATCGTTAGACCCGAGAATCTCGAGTGTCCTATGCACCACGGCTTCTCCCTCATGAAGTTCGAAATGTCGATGCAAGAGGTGAAGCTCGACGAAATCGGCGACCCCGTGTGTGGTGAGTACTTATAATAATGCTGGGAGATATTTGCGCTTCAATTCAAGGAGCGCCGCACGCTCTGTTACCTCATGATCAATTATCAGGCGATTGTAGACATCAGCAGAGACTATCGAGTCAATTAAAAGGTGGGACATGATTGAAGCTAGGCGTCTTGGGCTAAGAGAAGAGTCTGAGATGCTGGTGAAAAGCCAACAGCGTCCTAGCTAACGTGAATTTTATAGGGTACGAGTTGTAGATATCAGACAGATAATACGAATTTGGGATCCACTGGAAAGACAACCTTTATGAAGCTTGGGAGACACGGGTCAATTGTCGTATCGATCAGCTTGTGATACTACTCCGCAGGAGCGCCAGGCTCTTGAGAAGCGCAGGCACAGCAGCATCCAATCATTAGGACGATGAGACCCCTTTATAAAGGAGGGTGGGCATGGATTTCTTATTCGGGCTAAGTAATGATTAGATCGGCATGCAAGAAGACCATTCAGGTTGACCTAGGTAATCGTCCCGCAGCGTCATGTGGTCAGATCGACAATTTGTATTGGTCGTAAATACCGCATGCCACACAACTGTACGTATATAAGCGCAGTCCCTCCAGCGCGTTACATCGTGGCTTATCTGCCAGCGGTCATCTTTGGTTGTTCCTTCATCTTATGCCTTGAAGTCAGAGGATACTTTGGGCGCCTTGACTACCTACGCTGTCCGGTCACTACCTCGATCCTTACCTCTTGGATGTATAAGGTATATAATCTCGCTGATCGATCCACTCTTTTAGTCGACCAGGTATATAAATCAGTGACCAGTAGTATAGTATTATCGTTGCATGATTAGTTGATTAGTACTTCTTACAGCTTTTTAATAGCATGTATAGCCCGAGCTTATGCGCGAGAACATTGCAGCAATGCTTCCTGCAGCGAACCGTCTCTACTTGACATTTGGCGTATTCAGGACTGGTTTCTATGTTGGATTGCATTAGTCCCTCATACTGGCCGGAAAGATATGGGATGGTATGGGATAACAGTCTCCCCAGCCATCCTGTAATATAGTATAGGATTAACGATTTTAGTCCTATCCTATTATAAGATAGTATAGGTTTTTATAAAATAATCTTATAAGATAGTTTATTTATAAGACCTTCTTTTAAGATAAAATATTTATAAGATATTTTATAATTACTAAGAGGAGCTTAATATTTATAAAAAGGAATATAAAAAGTTATATTAAATTAATATAATAACTAGAATAATAACTAGAAATAATATATTATAAATATAATTAATTATACTCCTATACTAGCTAAAGCTAATAAGGGTAGACTTTTTAAGGGGTACGCCTAGCGTACCTGTCGTTCGGGGAGAAACCTAGCTAAGGGATAAAAACTCTACCTACTATCCGCAGGCTATACTATTATTCGGCTCCTTCCTTCCCCCCCCTAATAGGCCTGCTATCGGGGCGGTATATTAAGGGGTCGGGTCTACCGTTTATAACACCAAGGTTTTATTAACTATATTCTCTTCTCTTTAGTTAGGGCGGAGCCCTTCCTCTCTATCGGTTCTCGCTAATATCTCTTTTACTAGTATAAACTAGTAGAGGGTACCTGACCTAGTTAACCACCTCGCCGCCGCCCTTATCCCTATTAGTAATAAGAGAATAGTATTATAATCTTCTAACCTAGCCTCTAGTAATATCTAACTCCTACTAATATAATAGTTAGGATAGAATAGTAGGACGTATTTACCGGTCTACCTCGCTACCCCGTATAGGTAGCTAGGACTTAGGATCCTAGGAACCTTCCTGATAAATAAGAAGTAGTTAAACCTAATCTTATCCGTGCGTAACTAGATTATTATAGAGCTCTCCGGCTTCTTTAGGCCCTTATAAAGGTCCTATCTCCCCCCTACTAGGTCGCCCTTCTATACTAGGCTCGTGTTTCGGCCCTCTAATCCCCGCTAGTAGTGGCGCTACCGGCCCTACTACCGGCCTTCCTACTAGGTTAGTATCCTTTTTTATAATATTAGGTTATCGAGTACCCTATTTAATAACCGCTTCGCCTAAGACTCCTTCTTAGCTAACCGGGGTAGCGGAGGGCGTAGCCTCCTACCCCTTTTTAGTTATAACCGAGACTTAATCTTTATATTCCCTCTTAGGACTATCTTATATATCCCTTAGAGGATCTTACTCCGTAGTAGGGCCTTATTAAGGAAGTCTCTTACCGACGGGATTCCCGCCTCTACTTCGAGGACCGGAATTAGGGTAGCCTTATACGCCCCTAGTACTTTACGTAGTCCTTTATTCTAGATTATTATCAGGGTCTTTACGTGCTTCCCTACTACCCCGGAGGTATTCTTTAGGCTATACTATATTAGCGCCGCGAACGTTATTACAGGCCTTACTACTACCGCGTATATAAGCCTACTAACCGGTAGAATCGCGCCTTATATAGAGCTGGCGACGTAGTAGAGCGCCTGAAATTATAAATATAATATTAATTATTAAGTTATTATATATAAAGGATAAAGTATATTATTATACTTTTAAAATATATTAATTATTAGGAAGTTTAAACTTTATAATTTATAATAGAATAAATATTCTATAATTATAAAGGTTTATTATCTATATATATAATTAAAAATCCTTTATTTATAATATAATATACTTTATATATATAATATATAAGTTTAATATTATAATAATTATAATTATTAATATTAATTATATAAGAAATAAATAGATAACTTATACTTTAATATATTTATTAAAAATATTTCTAAAGCTTTTTATAACTCTTTAAGTATATTTTATTAGAATTTATTATTATTATATAGATCAAGGGTAATTTTATAAATAAGTCTATAAAAAGGGAATTTTAAAATAAAAAATTTAATAATTTCTTAATAATAATAGATCTTATAAGTAGTAATAGCTTATATACTTTATTAACTAGAACTAATAGATATAATAATAATTATAAAGACTTATTATTATACTTCTATCTTAATTTCTTTTAAGTTATACTTAAACTTAAAATTTAATTTAATTTAATTATTTATAATATTTATAGTCTTATAAGGTTTTTATACTACTATATTAACTATTATAAATTAGATACCTTTATTAGAAGTATATACTACCTTTAAAGACTAGATAGAATATTAGTAATTAATTATATTTAATAAGATTAAGAAATATATAAATATAACTTATAGATTTAAGTTATACTATTAATTATAAAAGAATAGATATACTTAAATTATTAAAAAAAAATAAAGAACTTTATAATAAAGATATAATATATATAATATAAGATTAATATACTCTTAGAGTTTATAATTATATATATAATATTAGAGAAGGTTATATATTAAAGGATTAAGTCTTTTAAATAAGATATCTTTAATTATTATTATTTAAAGTAAATACTTAGATTTCTTATTACTCTTTATTTAAAACTATATTATAATCTCTTTACTATAATAGAGTATATTATAGATACTTATTAAGAAGGCCTCCTATCTAATTAAGTAGTAATATTTCTTAGTAAGAAATACTAAATTTACTAAATTTCTTTATATTCTACTTATATATAGTCTTATCCTATATAATAATTTCTACTTTAATAAAGTTATATAGCTTAAATATAGCTATCTAACACTTTAAAAATTATAGTAATTAGTATAATAGTTTAAAAGATATTTTAGAATAAATAGATTTACCTACTAAATTCTATACGCTAATAGCTAGAATAGAATATAGATTATAAATAATTATAAATAATAAAAATCCTAATATTATTTAGATTTTACTTATTTTATAATTATACCTCCTAATATATCTACTATTAGTTTAAATAGGATGAAATATCCGTCTTATTACTAGGTAGCTAATACTATTAGAATAGTCTAAATTAGTATATTAGTATATTAGCTAATACTATTATATTTATAAGCTAGCTACTTATAATATACTTCCTACTATTTATCTTACCTACTAATATATCTAATATTAGTTTAAATAGGAGGTAATATTATCTTATTACTAGGTATATAATACTATTAAAATAAATTATATCGCTATATAAGTATATAAGCTAATACTATTATATTTTATAAGCTAGCTATCTACTAATATCCCCCTACTCTTTATATTACCTACTAATATACCTAATATCTACCTACTAATATATCTAATATTAGTTTAAATAAGGGGAAATATCTATCTTATTACTAGGTATAATATACTATTAGAATAGGTATATATATCTAATATACTCCCCGCTATTTACCTTACCTACTAAATACTAGGTACTAGGAGGGATCTCTAACGTAAAAATCTTAAATTTTTACAGGTATTTTCTAGTTTAGTATACTTATCTAATTTATATTAGAGAAAGTTATAATTATCTTATAAATTTAATATTATTATAAGATATATTATTATAAAATCTTATAATATAATATAATTATTATTATAAATAGAATACTTATAAACTTAATATTTATAAAGATTTATTAATAATAATAAGAGGCTTCTATTAATATTATAAGGCTAGGAACTTATATTCTATTATTAGTATATATAATACTTCTCTATTTAATACTATTATAAGCTTATAAAGATACCCCTCTATTAATAGTATTATATAATATATTATAAGGAAAATTTATAACTAATAATAATAATAATTACTTAAAGAATTAAGATCTATTATATTTACTATTAGTATTTTAATACTAATATTAAGAAGAAGAAGTAGAGTTATTATAATCTAATTAGGAATAGTATATCTTAAAATTAAAATAAATCCTTTAATTCTTTATTTCTACTTAATACTTCCTTTATATATTATTAAAATCTATTTAAGTACTAATAACTTATAATATAATATAATATAATATAATATAATATAATATAATATAATATAATAGTATATAGTATATATATCTTATTATTAATAATAATAATAATAGCTAGTACTAATAATTTATAAAGGTAAATATAAGGTAGTAAAGATAAAGTAAGTAATAGAGTTTAATTTAATAAATTAAAGTATAGAGGCTCTTTTAGAACTTATATAATATCCTACTAACCTTTATAAATATTAAAGATAAAGAAGAAGACTTTAATATAATTCTCCTCTAGTATCTTAATACTTATAATAGTAATAATACTAATACTATATAAAGCTTAACGCGTAGTATAAGGGGTTACTAACTAGGTATCTAAGTAAAGTATAAAGTAATTAAAGATTTAAGTATAAATATATATATAAAGTATTTATAAATATATAAAGTAGTAGAATTAGGAAAGAAAGTAAGTATTATAATATTTAATTATATTATTAAGAAGTATAAGAAATTCTTCTTATATTATAATATTTTTATATAGAAAAGAGAAAGATAGCTTACTTATCTTTAATAATTTATTATAAATTAATAATAAGATTCTTTAAATTATAATTATTATTCTAATTTTTTAATATTCTTATAAGATTACTACTAGAGTTTAGATTAGAATAGTAGTAAAGTATTATAAAATATAGCTTATTATATATACTATTCCTTATACTAATAATAATAGTAGGGATTTAGTATAAGAAGATATTAATAATAAGGAGGTTAAGTTATATAATTTATATATAACTAATCCCCTCTTTAAATTATATATTAAATATATAAATCTAATTTTTAAGCTATATATAAGTAGGATAGGCTTTATAATTAAATAAAATATAATATTACTTAGTATTAACTTCTAAATTAGTAGATTATATAAAAGTCTAGCTAACTATAATAAGAATATATAATAAACTTGTAAATAAGCCTATTTATTTATACTTAGCTAATCTAGTATAAGTTAATATATAGCCTATTATATAAGTTAAATTATCTAGATTAATACTTAAACCTAGGATATTATCCTACCTATTATACTAGTAGCTTATATCTATTACTTATTAAAGTATATTAACTTAATAATTCTAGTTATTATTCTAGTTATTACTATATATATTACTAACCTAGATAGGATAGTTAAATCTATAATAAGCCTCTCTTTCTACTATATATATAATTTAATTATAGAGAAAAGACTATTTAATATAATATAACTAGCTATCTTTATAACTAGTATTTTAGTATTATAAATAATATATACTTAGTTAATCTCCTAAAACCTACTTTATAATAGCTTAATAATTATAATTTAATATTATATAAATATCTATTAATTACTTAAAGACTTTAATAGATATCTTAAGAGTTTAACTACTTTATATCTTTTATTTATAAATTATATCTCCTATTATAAGGTATAGTCTATTTCCTTATATAAATAGCTATATTTATAGATATAATAAATTAATAATTCTCCTTATATAATACTTTTAAATAATAGTTTACTACTTTAATTTAATTAAAGAATATATTTTTTATAACTCTTTCTAAGGTTAGTTCTTATACTAATAATAGACCTTTAGTTAAATTAACTACTAAATTAGATAAACTATTAAGTCGGGTTTTAGTACTATAAATTAGTACTAACTTAAAAAGCCTTTAATACCTTAGTAAGTTAGGTTAGACTAACCTAACTTACTAAGGTATTACTAAGAAGCTAAGCTGCTAATAAAATAGTAAGGAGTACTAAAATAGTTTCCCTATAATATAAACCTAGATAATTTTATATTATTAGGATTTCTTATATATCTAATATCCTTTACTTATTATCTAGTAATATAATAGTCTATATTACTCTTCTATATTATCCTTTAATCTCTTATATTTAAGATCTATATTATATTAGCTCCTTTAAGAGTATTAAGTTCTACTAGCCCTAATAATAAAGTTATTTAATTAGAATTTAATAATCTTAATATAGATAATTCTATATTAAGTAGTATTTATCCTAGCTAATTTATAAGTTAGGTTAGATAGAGTATTATTAAATAGATCCTTTTAAGAAAAGAAAGCGCTTCTTTAGAATACTATTAAAGCTATTAAGGAAGATTTTCTAGACTTAATTTTTATAAAGAATAATAAATATATTAAATAGAGTTAGTATACTAAGGTCTAGTTTAAAGTATAGTAGTAGTAAACCGCTATTAGTTAAAGTATTAAAACGAAGTCTAGTACTAAAATCAAGGATCTACTCTAGATTAAAAAGATTATATTAGGTAAATAGATTAATATTTAAGATAATTTTATCTAAGTTACTTTAATAGTTAAAGGATTACTAAAGATTACTTATAAGAAGTATAATAAAGTTCTAGACTACCTAATAACTTCTAGTAATTTAAGTATATCTAATATAAGGAAATATCTTAAAATAAATAAATACTTTCTATATAAATAGCTTAACCTATTATTATAAATTAAACTTTCTTTAAGTTAGGTAAGTTATTTATAATAATATAAAATAGTAATATAGAATTAATTCTTTTAGATAATAATAGAAGAAAAGTAATATTAGGTTTTCCGCTAACTTTTCTTAAGAGAAGTAGAATAAATAATTATATATATACTTTCTTACCTTAAAATAGTCCTTCTAAACTATTAATTAACTAGAGTTTTAGTAATTATTATTAATAACTTATCTAGATTTAACCCTAATTTATTATACTAAGTTATAGAGTATAATCTTTTTAGATTTTAAAGGAATACGTATAAAAATTAAAGTAGATCTAGAGTATCCCTAATATATTTCTCTTATACTAGATACCTAGTCTAGTCCTTAAAAGGTTACCTATCTTAGAGTACTAGTCTATTAAGTTAATACTAATTTTTAATATTAAGAATATCTTATTACTTTTATACTACTTAATATTTATTATTCTAGGTATTTACTTATAATAGAACTAATAAAGATATTAACTATTTATAGAATTAAAGGTAAACTTTTTAGGATTATTATAGATAATACTAGTAATAATAGAATATTAAAAGATAAACTAGAGAAATCTCTTACTTAGCGTAATATTTAATAGGATAAAATATAGAACTCTATTCCTTATATAACTTATATCTTTAACCTTATAATATAAGACTTTATTAAAGCCCTAGATTTAGAAGCTTTAAATAATATAATAATATTATTAGAGGATACTTAAGTTAAAGATATCTAAGTAAATATAAGTCTATCTATTATTATTAAGAAGGTATAGTATTATAAAGGTAATATAAATAGGTAATATACTTACTAATATTTAATATAGATCCGCGCTCTTATAATAGCTATTAACTTATCTCTTTAATAAAAGCTTTATTTTTAATAGTTATAAGAAAGCTCTATTAGAAGACCTAGAAAACTTATATAAGATATTTATATTTATTAGAATTTCACCTACCTAATACTTTATTATATATATTAGTTATATAATTTTATTAATACTTAAGTAGATAAAAATATAATTAATCTAAAAATTAATAAGATTAGCCTTAGTAGATATAACTAGTTAATTATCTTACTACTTAGAAATATATTAAATCCTATCTATTAACTTACCTTAATAGTTTCTTAGATAATAAATATAAGTATATATCTAGGGTTCTAATTATATAACGCCCTTTTTAACTATTTTAATAATACTAAAATAATAATACGTAGTAGTAGGATACTTAGTAGAGTAAGTATTATAAATATTAATAAAGTAGCCTTAATAAACTCGCTAAGTATTATTTTAAAATAGAAGGTAAAGGTAGATTAATATATAACCTTATTAATATTCTAGACCCTTTTATAAAACTAAGTCTATATAAAACCTAAGATAAATAAGAGTAGTTAAATAATAATAAGGCTTTAATATCTTATAAAGAGATATATAAAGATAAATTTATAAGTTACTTTTATAAGTATTATAAGATATTACTAGTTATTAAAAGGATTAATATATAAGAAGTATAGAATATTAATAAGGTAATATAATATAATAATATAATTAAATTTATATTAACTAGTTATAGCCTTTAATAAGAGTAAGGAAAAGTTTACTTTAATATCTAAATTATAGATCTTTATTATAAAGTAAAGCTATTTAATACTTTTATTCTAAAAGTCTATTAGAGGATATTCTTATATAGGAGTACTAGAAGGATAATACTTTAGCTTATTTAAACCTAATATAAATAGTTAAGGATATCCTTTTATATCTAATATTATCTATAAGTATTAAGAGAGTTTTTAGTCTTATTTAAAGAGTCTATTTATAGGATCGCGTATAATTAGAACTAGAGTTTATAAAATAAGTAATCCTTCTAAAGTATTATAATTATATTATAAGTTTAGACTTTAAAGAAGCTCTTACTAAGCTCTAAGATATTCTTTAAAGGGAAGAAGATACTAATTAAAGTATTAATAGAGGTAAAGAACCTTTTAAGTTAAAATTAGTAGATATCTTAAAATAAATAGATTAATAATTATTATTTTAAAATTAAGTAATAATTAAGTAGTATATTTATAAAGTATATTTAATTTCTCCGTATAAATATAAAGGTAATATAAGAAGGTAATATAATTCTTTATTTTACTAGAAGTATTATAATACTAAGAGCGTTATAATACTAGGAGTACTATAATACTAGGAGTACTATATTATCCTAGACCTACCCTCTACCCCTAATACTATAAAAAGCTTACTACCCTTAATTATTAAATAGTATAATATTAAAGCTCTTTATTAATTCCCTTATAAGCTATAAATCCCTTTTTATAATAGTAATATACTTAGCGTAGATATAAAGTAGATTTAAGTCTATATTATAAGATATATTAATAAGTAGTTATTATAAGAATTAAATAGTAATATAAAAGGGTAATATACTTACTTATAAGATAGGATACTATAAACACCTTAGTAGTATCTTATAATACTACTAAAGCTAAACTTTAGATTTAATATAGATTTGTATTAACTCCTACTATATCTACTATTACCTCCCTTATAATATAACTAAATAGAAGCTTTAAGATAAGATTTTTAATAGTCTTTTAATAGTATTTTATTTCCCTTAATACTTTAAGGCCTATATTAACCTTATACTTCTATCTTAATAATACTACTAATTATAAAGGATTAGCTAATTACCTTTTAATATATTACCTTTTTATATTACCTTTCCCTTTCCTCTTAGTAGTATATTCCCCTTTTTATATATAGGCTTACCTCCTCTTATATTCTTAGCTAGTAATTATAGTATTTTATTAGCCGTTTATACTATCTACCTATTAGTATATAAAGTAAGAGATATATTATTAAATAATATTATAAGTCTACTTAATATAAGCTACTATTAAAGTTATTAAATATATATAATAATAGATAAAAGAAGGAATATAAAGTAAAAATATTTTAATATAAAGTAAAAATAATATTAGGCGGAATATTCCGCGTAATTATAAGTATAATTATAGGTAGAATTACCCCTTAAAATCTTTTTTTTTCTACCTCTATATTCTTATTAAGTTATAATTAGAATAGCTATTAGTATATAATAAGTATCTATTACTAATTATATTACCTAAAAGTATTACTAGATAAATAATATTAACTTAATACTCTAATAATATTAAGTCCTTATAACTAGAATCCTAAATTAGTTATAAGTAGAGAACGCGCTAAATATTAAGATAATAATAAGAAGCTACTATATATAAAGGTATCTAATAACTATATAATAGTATCTAAGAGGATTAAGAATTTAAAAGAATTAAATATCTAGAAGATAGCTAGTAAGAAAGATTATATAAAGCTAGTAATTAGGATTAAAGATATTATAAAGAAGGAAAGATATAAAAAAGGGATATATAATAATATAATTAGGTAATATAATACTTCCTAAGTAATTAATACTATATAGTAGAATATTTTAAGATAGAGTTATACCTTAAAGAAGATAAAGAGGCTACTAAGAAATAAGCTAAGCTAAATAAACTAGTAAATTATATAAAGAATATAAATAGTATAAATAATCTTATTATAAAGGTTAATATATAATCTATCCTCTCCTATCTCTTAATTAACTTTAGTTCTAGGATACTATTAAGGAAAATTTAGATACTACTAGGCTAGTATTTATTAGATATAATTTACCTATCTTATAGTTAATTAAGTAGAGGATCTTATACTATAAGGGTTTAAAGGAGCTTAAAGATATAAAAGATCTAGATCTTATAAATACTTATATTAAATTTATATAAGAGTATACTAGTATATTTAATATAAAGGACTATATTATTCTTAACCTTATAAAGAGGAATTAAGATAAGGAGGATACCTTAATTAAAGTTAGTATTAATAGGAAAGAAACTAAGTATACTTCTAAGGATAATAAAGAAGATAATAGGAAATATAAGCTAATAAATACTAGTAAAACTAGTAGTAGTAATAAGGATAATAATAGTAAAGAATAAAAGGATTATAAGTATAAGATTATAGAGATATCTAACTAAATAGTTAAGCTATTTATAAAAGACTATTAAATAATTATATTACCTTTTTATATTACTAGAAAGTATTCTTAATATTATAGTCTTAGTAGAATACCTTAATTAAAACTAATATCTTAGTAAGTTAGGTTAATACTTTAGTACTAATACTTAGTACTACCTTATAGTATTAACTTAAATACTTAGTACTAACTATTAATATTAACTTAAATACTTAGGCTAGGAATTTAGTATTAACTTACTAAGAGTTAAGTTAGGTACCTAACTTAAGTTTAAAGTACTAACCTAACGCGGTTAGTCTACTACTAAACTTATTAAGTTAGACTTTACTACCTTCTTATTCTTCTTCTTTTTAATATATTTTTAAGGTCTTTATAATTAGTCTTCTTCTTATTATTAATAATAAATATAGATAGATTTTATACTTATAGTTCCTAGATTTATAATTATTATTCTAATTATTAATAGTACTTAAAATAATAAAAGGTAATTAAAATATAGTATAAGTACTATTTTAGAAAACTATACTTTATATTATTTATAGACTTATATAATTTAATAGCTTTTTAAATAAGTTTATATTCTTTACTTATATAATAACTCTCTTTATATAAAATATATATAATTAGACTATTAATAGATTTTAGAATCTATTATATTTAGAGTTTATAATAGAATAGGAAATACTACTAAGATTATTAATAATCTTAACCTTTATAACTTTTTAAAGTATACTTTAAGTAGAGGTATATATTTATATTAAATATATAGCCTTTTATAAAAGGTTTATAATAACTTCTCTTACTAGATAATTAAGTAATATATATAATATTACTAGATCTATTTATTTTTATAAATAATAAATCTCTAGTAATACTTATATTATAATATTATATTAGTTATATTAAATTATATTTATATTTATAATATACTTCTAGATTTTTATTATTATATTATAATTAGTTATATTTTTTACTTCTCTCTTATCCTTCTTTTAATAGCTTTTTTACTATCTACTATTATACTACTATCTACCTTAAAGAAATAAGGGTAAGGATATAAGATTAGTATTAATTAAGTAAAAACTTATATAAAAAGACTTCCCTAAGTAATTCTAATATTAAATTATAGTTATAAGTATACTATTTAGTATTACTAATAACCTTAAGATATTATAACTCTTTTACTACTTTAATCCTACTTTATAAATAGACTTAGTATCTATAATTAAGAACTATATAATAGTAAAGGTTAAAAAGATTAAATAGAGTCTTTTATTAAACTTACTTACTAATTATATTAAAGTCTCTTTATTACTTAGTTATTAATTAGCTTGTAATTACTAATTATATATAAATTATAACTTTCTTTATTAATAAAAATTAGATATAATATAAAAAATACAAGCTTTTAGTATTTTAAAGGTTAATATAATAGCTTATAACTTATAATAACTATAAATCTAATTATTAGATAGTATAAGACTAAAGATTAACTTCTTATCTTTACTACTAATAATATAAGTAATAATACTTTATTATATAATAAACTTACTAGCTCTATTCTTATAAGTCCTTTTAATAGTATTATTAATTAAAGAGAAGATAATATTAACTATACTTAAATATACCTTCTATATATAATATATATTATTTAATTAGTATTAAAAGAGTAACTTAGAAAAATTTATATTAATTTAACTAATAAAGGGTTTTAAAATAATTAAATTAATAGTAATAAGTAGTAAAAAGTTTAAATAGTAAAGAAGGGCCTATTTATAATTCTAATTAAAAGTAAGATCTTTATAGTTATTATTTTAATTATCTTCTAACTATTTAATTAAAGGTATAAAAAGTTATAATATCTATTAATATAAATAGTTAATAAAAGAAGTCCTTTTTAAAAAATATAAAAAAAGTATTTATAAAAGGATAATATAATAGTAGTCTTAAATAATAATATACCTACTATTAAAGAGAGATATAAATAAAGATATCCTCTTAAACTTTTTAAAAATATTAAAATATATTAGAATCTAACTTTTTATATATTAAAATAAATATATCTACTTTATAAAGATTTTAGATACTATTTTAATAAAGAATTAAGAGGCTTCTTTAAACTTACTAATAATAAGTAGTTATAAGTTAGATATTTAATTTAATTTATTAAACCTCTTTATATATTTATATTATTAATAGGTAGAGGGAAGGAACTTATAATATATAATAATTCTACTATTTATAATAAGCTCTTTAATTATATAGAAATAAACTTAAAATAATTAAGATATAAATAAGTTTTATAAAAGGTTAAGCTTTTTAAGGCCTTTAAAGTAGCTTATTAAAAGCTTTTTATATACTATAATTAAATTTCTTAATAATTAAGTAGTACTCCTCTATCTAAGTTATAAAGATATAGTATTTAAGGGTAGGAATAAAGTTATAAAAACTAGTTAATAATTATAAGTAGAAGTCTATTAAAAAGTATCTTAAAGAATCTTTTAAAAGTACTAAAATTATAAAGTAAATAGCTAGGATTAAAGAGTTATATTAATAGAGAGTTATACTATTTTTAATCTTAATAATATCTTAGAAGCTCTATTAGAGGATTTAAATAATATTAAAAAGAACTTATTATAATAGTATAAAGCTTATAGTAAGGTTTTTTATTATTATTATTATTATTATTATTATTATTATTATTATTATTATTAATAGTTTCTAATATTCTTATAACCCCTTTTACTTATATAAAATAAGGTTTAATTTTTTATATAATAGAAGGTTTTAAAGCTTTAATACCTATTAATTACTTATATAACGCGTAATATTCTTACTATTATAATAGAGGTTATTATATATAAGTAATATTTCTTTATAATAGAGAGGTATTATATACCTCCTACTTTTTATAACTAATAATAGCCCTTTATAGTAAAAATTTATAAAATTAGTTTAAATAGATAGGACTTAATCTAAAGCTAACTTTAATATATCTATTTTAGTAAAAAGGGCTAATAGTATTCTATATAATATATAAGTAGAAGAAGATTATCTTAATAATAGTAATTTAAATAATAGAGATAAAGATAATAAAGGTAATTTAATAAGTAGATTATAAGCCCTTTTTATATATCTTAATAATTAATATTAATACCTAATCTTATAATTAAGAGAATAAGTTTATAGTTAGTAAGAGTCTATTAGTAATAATATAGATATATTAAAGAGATAGAGGTAGAACTAATAGTTATTATTAACTAAGGTTTAAGTAATACTATTTAGTAGAATTAGTTTATTATTACTCTCTATAATTACTATAAAGTAGAATAGGAGGGATAAGTAATAATAGTAAGTTATATTATATTATTTTTACTTCTATTACTTTTTTAAGAATATACTAGGTCTATTTAACTAGTAGTAGAAGTTCTTTTAAACTAGATTATAGAAATATAGAATATTAAATATTAATAATTATATAAAAGTAAACTTTAAAAAGAGGTTATAATTATTAATCTAGTTAATAAGATTATTATAAAGAATAGATTATTATTTAAATTAATCCTATCTAATTAATAATAAATAGGATATCCTATAAATATCCTATTATATAAAGAGGTCTTATAAAAATCCTATTCTATCCCCGTCTTATACCTTTATAAAGATATAGAATTAGGACTTAATTTACTTATACTATTCTATAGTCTTATACTATCCTATATAAGATATCTAATAAGATATCCTATATCTTTCTAGCTAGTAGTCCCTTAGATATACTTACTAGAAAGATATAGGATTTTATTATAGTATAAGCTAATATATTTATTATATTAACTTTAAAGCTTTATATCTTAGTAAGTTTAAAAGTTTATTAATAAGTTTTTTTAGTATTAAATAGGATTTAAGTAAAAATTATAGCTTATAAAGAGATATTACCTAATTAGGCCTAATTTATAACTTACTACTAGGATACCTAATAGGATATCCTATTTTAGGCTGAAAATTAGATTAATCTTATACTAAAATCCTATATCTTTCTAGCTTATACTTAGATATATATTAGAAATTAGCTTAGGTAAATTTTAGTAGTTATATATTATATCTTAGTAGATACTAGAAGAGATTTTCCTTTTATATCTTCTTTCTTATAAAGCTATTATATTATCTATTAGTTATTAATACTACTATATATATACTTAATTATATATATATAGCTTATACTTATTATTACTATTTAATAGATTATAAGCCTAGGTTTAGTATAACCTAGGGAGTTATATAGTTTATATAATAAGCTTTTTAATAAGTCTTAGAATAGTCTTAGAAGTATTATTCCCTAGACTATTTATTAATAGTAGTATTATAAATAATTAATATAATATATAGAAGCTTAAAGGTAAGAAGAACTATAAGTAATAAGAAGTAGTACTTTAAAACTATCTTATTATTAATAACCTAGACCTTATTATTAACTCTAAATATATACCTCTAAGTTAGATTAAGCTTATAAAAGGAGGCGTACTACTTATTAATAAACTATAAGATAGATATATTAAGAGGGAGAAGATAACCCTTACTACTCTTTAAATTACTTATATACTAGCTATTTATACTATAATTAAGAAAATTATAGTAGCTAAGGATATATAAGTAAAATTAAAGTTATTATATAGGATAAAGTCTAATATTATTAGAAGAGTAGTCTTCTTTACCTTAATAGCCCTCTAATTTAACTAGTTTAAAGACCTTTCTACCTATCTTACTAATTTTAGTATATATAAGAACTAGCTAGAGTAAATAGAGACTCTTTTATATTAAGATTTTCTAGCCTCTATCTTTAAGAAAGGTTTATTAGAGTATATAAAATAGATAGTTTATACTATTACTAAAATCTTCTATTCTAAGAAGAAAGATATTAATTTTAAATATATTACTATATTACTCGCTAATATCTAGCTCTTTATTACTATACTTATCCTCTAGTTAATCCCTTAGAGGTCTAGTTATTTTAATTAGTACTCTCTTTAATATATTTAACTAAGGTTATTTTACTATATTTTTTAACTTATAGTCTTTAGCTATATAGCCCGGTTTACTATAACTATAATAAGTTATTACTTTCTTACCCCCTTACTACTTCTTACCCCTAAATTTTCCTTTCTTTTAAGTAAAGTCTAGTTCTATTAATATAGGTTTATAAGGATTATATTATATATATCTCTTATTATAATATCCTCTAGAATAAATCCCTGCCCTTCTAAGTCTAGTAATACTACTATTATAGTATAATTCTATTATAAGCTTATAAAGTTAGTTATTAACCCTTACTACGGCTTAGATAAGCGTATCTAGTATATTATATACTACCCCGTCTTATATAAGTTCCTTCTTAATATTATCCTTTAATCCTCTTTAATATATAATTATAAGTGCGTTATTATCCTAGTTAGTTCAAGCCGAGTACTATTAAAACTAAGTTAAATACTCTACTACTAACTTCTTCTAAGTCAGGTATTAAATAACTTATATAGCTATACTTTCCTTATTAGAGGGTCTAAATATTCGCCTTATCTTAAGATGGAATTAAGTAAAACTTTCTATCTATCTTTTAATAGCGATATTATTATAATTATAAGGTCCTTCTATATATTACTTAAGATATAAGGCGGACTACCTCTAGGCCCGTCCTCTTATATAAGTTATAGTAAATAACGGTTACTTCTCTATTATAATTACGTCCTCGTTAAAAGAGAAGTATAGCTATATTTATACTAACTACTCTTCTAGCTTATCTTAGTTATTATAATATAAATCTAGTTTAGTAATCTTAATATTATCCTTAGCTATAGCCGTTACTAATTATCGTAGACCTTATCTACTTAAGGTAGGGTTCCTATCTCCTAAGGTACTTATCTTAAGGGTACTTAAAGTATTACGACTTATACCTTAAGGGTTAATAGGGTTTATAGTAGATCTTATAAAGAGGAGTATTAAGGAGAAGGTAAGTAGGCTTCGTATTAAACTAGTCTAATATAGATATAGTATTATATTTAGTATCTAGGAGATTATTCTAGTAGATAATATAAGTTAAATACGAAGCTCCTATCTAGATAGGAAAGCACGCTCTTTATATAGATATAGGAAACCCTACTAAGAGGTATAGTTTATATAGATCTAATATTACACCTATCTAATCTATAAGTAGATCTAGTAGCTCTTCCGTCTAATCTACACGTCTGTAATAAGAAGTACTCCCGCTAAGCGTAATATAAGAACTGCTTAGTTTGCTTGTAACAAGCGTAAATAAAAGGGAGCTTGTATTTATCTTCGGAAGCGGATTAATTAAGAAGAGCGATTAAAAAGTCTAGTAAAGCTTTTTCTAGATAAGAAAGAGGGGCTATCTTCCTAGAACTTCGGGCCTAAATTTAAGTATTCTTATAGATACTAAATTTATCTTTATTACTAGTCTCGATTTAACTAGCGTCGTCGGAAGAATTACTGTCTTTTAATATTTCTCGAAGGTTTTTAATAAATTCTTCGGGGTTTTCAATTTCTAAGGTAATTTAGACTAGATAATAATATCTAGACTATTAAAGAGACGTAAAAGAATAGTCTAGAAATAACGTCGACGTTATAGACTCTTAAGTTCTAATAAAAAAAGCGAGAATTTACTTAAAAGAACAAGAATATATTAGAATTTAACTCGGATCCTAGTACGCCTAAAGGGGCTTAGCTCGGAACTAATTAATTTTAGTCTAAACTATTTAAAAACATCTAAAATACCTTATATTTAATAGGGTTTATTGTAATTTACGAGCGAGTTCATTGAAACTAGCCTAGATAACCTTTAATAAAGGCGTATCCAGCTCCCCTACAAGGGTAACTAGCTCGATCCGGTCTAGTCTATCTAGATATAAAGCCTATTAGGTTCTTTCTAGCTAGGGACTAGGGTTATTATAGGGGTTTTTCTTAATTTTTCATATTTCTTTCATTTAAAACTCGAGGATTTTAGAGTCTAGATAAGACTATTTAGATTCCTAATTTCAGGGCTCTATATATACGATTAGTACTACTATTTTATAAAAAAATATTTAAGTAATACCTTTAAAAAACTCTAAAAGAGCCTTAGATTATTTAGAGTAAATTTCGCTTTCATCTTTATTTTATTCTTCTTCTACCGAACTAGCCGTTCTAGGCCTAGTCTATTAATCTAGAAAGGGTCTTTTAAAGTTAACTCTAAAGTAGGAATAACCTAGGTTAGAAAGGAAGAATTATTAATAGCTAATCCCTGTAGCCTAGAGTTCTTTTATATTAGAAGTCTTTGGAATTTAACCTTTTCCCCGAGGATTCTCCTAAGAATAAACCTCCCTATAATATTTTTTTATAGGAGCTTTTAATCTTACTATATATAAATAGTCTTAGTATACTAGACTATTATTATAAAGAGCGAGTTTAGGAAAAAAGAAAGGGAAAGAACTTAGGATTTAAGCCTCTTTAAGGTTATCTTAATCCTAAATAAGACTAGCGTGTTTTCTTATCTCTTAAAGTATTTCCTCTCGAATTCCGGGGGAAAGTTAATGCGGTTTCCCTTAGAAATAAGAATAAATACTTAATAGAAGAATAGAGTAATAATAATTATAATAAGCTAGAAAGCTAGTATCTATAAGAATTAAGATATATTCTATAGTAATTAAAAGAGTTATATCGATTTCCTATCTAGAATTTAGAATAAACTAGAAAGGATAGATATTTAGTAGAATATTAAGGAAGGAAGAAAGAGAATAGAAGGAGATACGTAGTTATAGACGTTTAGCGCTTACTAGAGACGCTCCTAAGCTATCCTAAACCTTAAACCTTAATATTTATATAAGCGAGTAGTTACCTAGCGCTAACTACTAATCTTTACTTTCTATCTTAATAACTTTTTATTAATAAGGGATAATTTTATACTTTCTTTAAGGGTAGATAAAGGACTATCTAGATTATTTATATATATATATAGAAATATATTCTAAGAGATATTCCTATATATATACTAAGTTAAATTTAATTAGTTAAAGGACTTTAAAGAAACTATATTAGGTTTTCTTTTATTATTATTAACTTTCTTAATACTTATCTAAATTATATAAACTCTTTAATTAATATTTAATAAGACTCTACTTTATAAATACCTTATATAAAGTTTTAGTAGATTCTAACTATATATATTACTACTAGAGTACTTAATAGATAGATAAATAGAACTCTTAATACCTTAACGAGTTCTCTATAGTTTCTTATTAAAAATAGCTCATTAAAAAGCTCTAAGCGAGCTCTTTATAATAATATTATTTTCTAGAAATTATATTCATTACATCTTATAAGGAACGAGTGAGAACTAATAAGGTTATACTAGCTACGGATTACCTAGCCCTAGCGGAATATTAAAAATTTAGCTAACTTTTAAAAATTCTAGAAAGTCGAGACTAAGCCTAATAAAGAAGGTTAGACTCTCCTTTTATAAGGCTTATAGTCCGCTTTAAAATATACTTTTTTAAAAAAAGATTAGATTAAATTTAACCTGGAAATCATTTAACTAAAGATTTTAAATAATTCTTACCTAAATCCTTAGTAGTATATAACTAATTTCCGCGCTAAAATCATTTATCTCTAGAAGTTAGAATATCCCTGAAAAGGGTAGCTTAAGTAGACGAAGTAAGACTGTAGATAAATACTCGAAAATTAGAGATAAAGAAAGAAAGACTCTTATAGAGTATTATATTACTATTCTAGTCGATTTAGCTACTCGTAGTAGTATTCTAGTCTATCTTTAATCTATAGGCTCGGAGGTCTAGTAGAAAGTAAATTGGCGAATGCGTACCTCGAATAAGAAATTAATTAATAAGATTTCTTAATCGAGGTAAGGTACTATCTCTAAGATCGATACTAGAGAATAGTTTTTCCGAGCTAGTAGAAGACGTACTAGATTCTAAATCCGATCTAGAATCGATTTACTATTTAATTATCTCCTTAAATATATAGCGAAGAATAAAAAATCAACTTATCTTTAAAATAGAAGATAAAATCAAGGGATAGGATTCGGGCCCCTGAAATCCATTTTCTTTAAGCCCTAATAGGGCTAGGGTATATACTAGGGTCAGGTCGTATTCTTTCCCTAAGGTAGATTAGTCGAGGAGAGAAATTGAAAAATCGAGGCAAGCTTTTTCGACTCTAGTTAATCGAGCTATCTTTCTAGACTTTCAAGGGGTAATTTAAGTATTAATCTAAATATTATCTTCGTCTTTAAAGCTAGTCCCTTCCTAGCTAGCGTTAGAGTCGGATTAGTTACTAGAAGTTAAAATATCTAGCTTTTCTAGATCTTTTAACTTTAGCTAAGAAGCTACTTAAATAAATCGATTAAAGAGGCTAGCCTAGATTAAAGTAAATATATACTTTAGGTATTTATCTAAATTTAAATCATCTTAAGTTTAAATAAAAAAGCTAAGTATTTACTTCTAAGGCTAATAGTAAGTTAAAATCCGTCTAATATCCTAGTAGGCCTGAAAGGGTTTAGCGCGAGATTAGCCCTTTTCTATCTAAACTATCTTAAAGCGTCTAAAGTAGCCTATAATTAATAGGGCTTACTGGGATTTTTAAGCGAGATAATTAAAAACTAGCTAGACGCTTTTTAATAGAGGAGTATTAGGTTCCCCTATTAAATCAAGAAGCTTAGGCCTATTTAAGCCACCTAGATAGGTAATTTATCTAGTCCTTTCTAGCTAGGGGCTAGGGTTATTAAATTAATTAGCCTAGATTTTTTAAATCTCCTTATTTTAAAAAGCGAGAATTTTCGAGTCGAGTTATACCTAGCCCTAATCCTAGATACTAGGATCTAAAAATAGATCTTAGATATATTCTTAATATAGGAAAAATAGGTAGAAGTAATAAGGGGTAAATACCTTAACTATAAATTAAAAACGAACGCGAACGCTCTATCTCTTTAACTTCTTCTTCCTTAATAATCGAGCTAGACCTTCTAGGCCTAGCCCTAGGGGCGGGAAAAGGTTTCTCCCGGTCTACTAAAAAGTAGTTATAACTGGGGGTAGAACGGAAGAATTACTAGTACGCGATTCCTAATTTTTAGGAGGTTTCTATTAACGCGTTCTTTAAAACCCGACCTTTCCCCCTAGGATTTATAGGAAAAGAATCCGGAATTAAGACCTCCTTTTATTTAGTAATATCCTAGACTAAATAAGGATATTTAGTTATCTCTAAAAGGATATTTTTATATTCTTTAACTAGAAGTTAATATAGTTTTTAATAGAAGTAATAGTTAATTCTAGAAGGTAGAATACTAGTCTTATAACCCTTATAGGCTAGGAAGCCGGTATCTCCTAGTACGCTAATAAACTCTATAGTATTTAATAGAGAAAGGTCGATTTACTATCTAGTTTTTAAGCCTAGATTAAAAGGTTTATATTTCATTAAATAATAAAGAGAAGAAGAAGAAGAAAGATAAAGAGATATTTAAATAATTACTCCGGGCGTAAAGGGCGGTAAGATTAAGGTTTAGCGTAGCCTATTATTAATCCTACGTCTTAGTATAATATATAGAATATTAACGCGGATCCTTACCTATATTCCTTTATATACTTACTTAACGCTATATCTTAATAAGGTTAATAGATATTATAATTTAGTAAGATCTTTATAATAGACTTTTAATACTAGGCTTTTTATATATATAAGGAAATTAAGGTTTCTAGTATATCTTCTAATATAGATAATTAAATTCTTATATATCTTCTTTATATACTACTATTAAATAGAGAGTTTTTAGTAAGTACTATTACTTTTAGTTCTATATATATATATAGGTCTAAAAATAGATATCTAAGTATAAATATAGTTATATAATAGTAGAGTTACTTAGGAATAAAAGGATGTTCTTATATACTTATTCTACTACTCTAAACTTCTATATTATTCCCTAGAGTATATAAATAACTTAGAGTACTCCTAAACTAATTATATTAAAGAGCTATACTAGAAGTACCTTAGAACGAGTTATTAGGCTAAGATAGCTGCTTTACCTCGAGAGGTATAGTAGTAAGTATATACGAGAACTTACCTCGTTAATAACTTCGGCGATACTAGGCTAATTTTAATAATTTTTAGATGATAAGAAAGGCCTTAATCTTAGCTTTAAAATTAAGTCCTATTTATAAGATAACGTAGAGGTTTACTTCAAGGGTAAAGGTTTGTAATTTAGCGCCGGAAAGGCCTTTAAGGTTTTAAATATCAAGGATCCCCGGTTTTAGAAAATTAATAGCTTTACCGTACTAGGCCCGATTAGAAAGCTAGTAAGCGCATTTTTAAGCGCTAAGCGCGCGCTTTTTAATAATATTAAAATTATAAAAATCGGTTAAGGTTTATAGCGTATCCGATTTAACTTTATAATTCTAAATTAGACTTAACTAAAACTTAGTACGCCGTAAATTAGATGCGGGCGTATCTAATTTATCTTTATAAGCTAGGCTAAGAAGGAGAATATTAGCTTCTATTTATTATAAGTATATTAATAATACTCTTAGCTTAGAGAACTATTAATAATTATTATATATACTTAATAATAGTTAATTAGATATACTACTAAGAATTAATTTTAATAGTATAAGCCTTAATATAATTATTTATAAAATTAGAGTTATAATATCTACTCCTACTATTAATAATATTTTTAGAAGAGCTAGATATAAATAATATCTACCTTAATATAAAATTCTATTAGTTCTAGAATAGAAGTAAGGATACTTATAATTTAATATAAAATAGATATAAAAGTTAGAAGATAAAAAGTATATAATAAAATATTTTAATAAAATATTAGTCTAAGTTAAAGAAATAAAAGGATAAACTTAAGTTATAAAATTAAAGGATATAACTAACTACTTAAATTATATAAATATAAAGTATTAATACTTTATAAGAATAATATTCTATAGTTATTATACTAGTAAAATACTTAGTTACTATTATATTTAAGGAGGTTTTAAAGAAGAAGGCTACTTATTAAGTAGACTTAAATAACTAGAATATTAACTTCTATATTTAATAATAGGTTTTATAGGAATAATTCCTTATAAAATAAGTTAAGAACTCTAAGAATTAATATCTTAAGTATATATTAAAGCCTAGTAGTAACCTCTTAAATATAATAAGAATATTAAAGAAGTAATAGACTAGTATTAATACTAAATATATATATTATTACTATTTTAATCCCCTTTTATAAAGAGGTTATTAAGAAGTATAATAAGTACTTACTATTATAAAATAGTATTCTTATATATATTATATATTAAATAGATAGAGCTTTTTAATATTCCTAGATTAATAATTATTCTTTAACCTTATAAATTATTAGACCTTAATTAGATAGAGTCCTATTAATATTATTATTAAGAATTATAACTTAAAGAGACTCTTCTAGCTAATAATTAAATAACTAATAATTAAAGTATATAAGAAAGAATAAGTAAGTTTAAATATAATAAAGGTTAGATAATAGTAGAAGAGATTAGTATTATAAATAAAATACTATTAGGTAGTATATAATAATAATAATTTTTATAGTTAACTAATAAGACTAAACTATTTATATAATAGGATTTAAAAATTTAAAGTATTTTTATTAAGTAATTATAGTATTAAATAGAATAAAGATAAATTATAATATTTATTTTAATAGAATATAGATAAACTTTATAAAAGCTCTATTATATAATAGAATATACTAGAAATCTCTTCTTAGAAGTATATTATCTCTATTTAAGTAGTAATAATAATTAGTATATAGCTAATAAATTTCTTACTTTATATATCTATAACTTTTAGACTTATTTAAAGTAAAAGAGGGAACTTATAAGTTACTTAAGTAATTATATTACCTTAAAGTAAGATATAGATATATCTAAAAATAGATTAAATTACACTATATATAAATACTAAATTAGTAAGTTTTAAACTAAAGTCTAAGCTACTTCTAAAAGGAGGAGCTAGAAACCTTTCTAGCTTACTTATTAATAAAATTAAAAATAGACTAGTAAGATAAATAATCTCTCCCTCTACTTATAATAGGTAATCTTATTAAATCTAAAAACTTCTAAGTAAATTTAAGTAAGTAAGCTACTTAAGTCTATATTTAAAATATAGCCTTATCTTCTCTTTCTAATTTTTAATAGAAAATAAATATAAAAAGAGTATACTAGTTAAATCTAGTAATTAATATATTATTATATAAGACTAGCTTTATATCCTACTTTACTAATTTAAAGATAAAAATTATTTACTTCCTTTTATCCTCTACTTAACTTAATACTTTATATACTAGTAATAAACTAGTAGTATTTAAATTAGTATAATAGAGTTTAAAGCTAGATTTATAGAATATAATAGTATTTAAATTAGTATAATAGAGTTTAAGGCTAGATTTATAGAATAATATATTAATTACTAGATTTAAATACTATATTCTTTTTATATCTATTTTCTAAAATCTATTTTCTAAGAAAAAAAATAAAAAGAGAGGATAAGATCCTATTATATAATATAGAACTTAAGCCTACTAATTCTATATTATAAGTACTTAAGAGTAATAATATAAGATATTCTAATTTAACTTATATCTATAAATTTAAAATCTACTTATAACTTTAAGTAAATTTATAAGTAATAATAGTAAGTTTAATAACTTTAAGTAGATAGTAAAAAATTCTATAAATAGTAAAAGAAAAATTATATATATAAATTATATTACTTATCTTTAATTTAAGGTTTTAAAGATTTTAGGCCTAGGCTAAGCTACCTTTAAAAGAGTAGCTAGAAACCTCTTAAACTTACTTATTTATTAATAAATTTATAAATAGACTTAAAAAAATAAAATCTAGGCTAAAATAAATCTAATAAAGTATATTTAAAAACTCCTCTTCTTCTTCTACTAAATAAAGGTAATTATATTAAAGTCTAGAAAATCCTAAGCTAGTCTTAGTAAGTAGACTACTAAATAAGTAAGTAAGTTACTAAGACTTACTTATATTAGTAAACTAGGGGAGCCTATATATTATATATTTATACGTATTATATATATATAACTAATACACTTATATATTAGCCTTAAAGCTTAAAATAATACTATAAGTTATAAAATATATATTTAATAACTTTTAGAAATATTAGGTAATAGGATTAATAGGGGATAAGTCCTACTAATTAGTTATAATATAACTATATTAGGCTAGTACTAACTAGGTAATTCTAATAAGTAATTAAGTCTTATTAATAATTAGTACTAGTACTTACTTAGTAACTAGAGAATTAATTATAAGCGTAATATAAGGATAGGATATAGGGCTAGGCTAAAGGAGGATACTCTACGCGTATATAATTCATATAAATTAACTATATTTAAAACCTATATAACGCTAGCGTTAATAGCGTAGCTACTATAACTCTAGTAAGCTTCCCGTTTCTTCCTAGCGCTAGAGGAAAATCACGGATTTAAGGCCTTAAATCCAGATTTTCTATATTTAGAATTTTTAGGCTAGAATAAAAAAACCTAAAATTTTCTTATTTTTTACTAGTATTTTACTTAAAAAAGTACTTTTTATAAATTTAATAGTTTTACTTATTCTATATAAGTTTCTAGTTTACTAATATAATTTATATTATAAGTTTTTAAGAGTAATAATATAAGATTTTCTTATTAAACCTACTACTAAGTACTTATAATATCTTAAGTAAGTTATAGATTTTTATAGATATACTCTTAAGTATTAAGAGTATCTTAAGTAGACTAACTATTAAGGATTTAATACTAAGAATTAGTATTAAATTACTAAGCTATTTAATATATTTCTAATAATAGTATACTAGTATACTATATATAGTAATATTTTCAGGATTTAATTCTAACTATTAGAATTAAAAAACTTAGAATTAGTAGCTTAATAGTCTTAGTAATTCCTTATAATTAGTCTAATCTTAAGTAGGTTATAAAAGTTTATAGATATAGTTCTATTTAATTACTTTATTTTAGCTTAATATTATTAAGAATATTAAGATCTTAATACTTTATATATTCTATCTTATTATATATTCTAATCTCTTATATATTTATAATTATATAAAGCTATTTAACTTTTTAGCTTTTTATAAGATATTTAATACTATTTAAATTAGAAATTTCTATCTAATAGTATAAAAGTTATATCTTAATTAATAGATTTAAAAATAGAATTATAAGCTACTATTAAAGCCTAATTTATACTTATTATATCTTAAAAGGTAATTAAGTTAAATTAACTACTAGAACTCTTATTTCTATTATAAATAGGTTATAAAGAGTAGTAGTACTAGTAATATATAAGCTATTATCTCTTTATCCTTATAAAATTCCTCTTTTTTAATATAAATATTAACTTTTAATAAAAGTATTATCTCTTTAATCTTTATATATAAGTACTATTATATAAAGTTCTAGTAAAGTTACTAATATAATAAGAGTATCTCTTATTTCTAGAATATAAGACTATATTATAAGATAATTATAAAGATCTTTATATAAATTATTAATAGGTTATTATAAAGTATATACTTTATTAATAGCTTTAACTATCTTATTACCTAGTAAAATAGTTTATAAAGTTTATAATCTTTTAATATATCTTTTACTTAGCTTCTAAGTAGTACTTACTATTTATAAGAATAAGATATTAATTCTAAGGATTCTCTATTTAATCTATTAAAAGATAATTAAAGTATATCTAGAACTACTTATCCTTTAATATAAAAATTATATACTTATATTATATAGCTTTAAAGTCTAAGGCTATATAATATAATATATATTAAATATTTATAAAGTTAATTAAGAATTAAGTTATACTTATTTTAATATATTAATTATACTATTAAATTATTCTTAATATTCTTATACTAACTTCTTATTAGATAAATATAAGTTTTATATTATAGATACTTTAACTCTAATTCTTCTATTAATAATTAGTAATAGTAATAATTTACTTAAATAGTATTATTAGTATATACCTCCCTCTTAAACTCTTATAAATATTATCTTAGCTCTTATATTTACTATCTTTTAAAGACTTCTTCTTTAAGTTTTTAAATTCTTTATAATAGTACTTCTTAAGTCTTAGATAGTAGAAAGTTAATTTATATACTTAGTAACTACTTTTAAATAGTTTATTATAATTATAATATATCTATTACTAACTTATTTATTAATCTTAAAGACCGACTTTCTTTATAAGCTTAATCTCTTATATTTAAGTAGATTATTTATATTAGTTAACTAATCCTTTTATCTTATACTTATAATAACCCTTTTCTACTTAATTTACTAATATTTAAGCTATTATATCTAAGTAGAATAGAGTAGTTTAAATATACTAGTATTATATAATATTATAGCTATTTAGTATTATAAATAATATATATATAAAACTCTCTATTTTTATTAATAGTAAGATTAATTAGTATTCTTCTCTTTTAAAGAGAATTCCCTTCTTTATATATTATAAGTAAAGGAGTATTATAAAATATCTTATATATAACCTAGAATAAAAGCGTTTTAATTATTAATTTAAATATTCTAGCTACCCTTTTAATATATATTATAAGTATATAATCCTTAATAAGGAGTAGTATAAGACTACTATATACTATAAATATAATAATAATAATAATAATAATAGTATTATATTTCTAACTAGTTCTTATAAATTTCTTAATATTTTAAATAAATATTAATTTAGTAGAGTTATATTTAAAGATAAATAACCTTTTAAGGATTTAATTAAGTATCTAGTATAAAAGAAATATATTAGAAATATTCTAGATCTATTTTATTTTTATATATATTCCTTTAAGATTTAAAAAGATTATAATTTATAATTTAATATAATAGATTAGAATTATATCTAGATAAGCTATTAATAATAATAATTAAAATACTAGTTAACTAATAATATAAAAATATTAATTTAAAGTAAAAAAGTATTTATATAATTATTTATTCTACTTCTCTTAAGAAAAGTTAGTAGAAAATTTAGTATTACTTTTCTTTTATTATTATTTTAAAGAATTAATCTATTATTACTATTTTATATTATTATAAAAACTTACTTAATTTAAGTAAAGTTCTATTTATAATAATAGATTAAATTATTTATATAAGAAGTATTTATTTACTTTAAGATATTTCTTTATATTAAATATACTTAAATTACTAATAGCTATTAAGTAATCTAGAACTTTATTATATATTTTATAAATTATTATTAATAATCTATTAATTATAAAAGTAAAATAAATAAGATTATCTTAAATATTAATCTATTTATCTAGACTAGCTATTTCTTAGTACTTAGAAGTTATTTTTAGTATTAACTTAAATTACTAAACTACTTATAACTAGCTTATATCTTATATAAGTTTAGTATTATAGAATATTATATATATTTAAATTTAACTTCTTATAATTAATTTATATTTATCTAATATAATCTTTTTAATTTAAAGTAGATATTTAATCTTAATACTAGACTTTATTTTAATACTTTAATAAATAGCTATTTACTATTATTATACTTTAAACTAGACTTTAATATATTAACTCTATTTTAATATTTTTAATATTTCTTATAAGAATTAAGTCTAGAATATCTTCTTTAATAGCTTAAATAGTATTTAAAGAAGTATTTTCTTTTTATAAAAGGATTTTTTTTAATATATTCTATCTAATCTAACTTAAAGATTAGCTAGAATAAATACTACTTAATATAGAATTATCTATATTAAGATTATTAGATAATAATTAAATAGCTTTATTACTAGAGCTAGTAGAGTTTAATACTTCTAAAAAACTAATATAATATAGACTTTAAAACTAAGAAAATATAAGGTAGTATAAAATAGTAATATAAGCTATTATATTACTATAAATAATAGGTAAAAGATATTAAATATATTATAATTATTAAAAATCATTTTAATTTATATTATAAAGAAACTATCTTAATATTACTTACTATTATATTAGTAGCTTAGATTCTTAGTAATATATATTAGTAAACTAGGAATATATATAGATAATCTAAACTATTAAATCTATTAAAAGCGCTTTTTTCAGGTAAATACTAGTAATAAATAGGAAATTTTAGGGGTTTTTTATTCTAGCCTAAAAATCCTAAATATAGAAAATTTAGATTTAAGGCCTTAAATCTATTATTTTCCCCTAGTACTAGGAAGAAATAGGAAGCTTACTAGATTTATAATAGCTATATTATTAACGCTAGTATAATATAGGTTTTAAATATAGTTAATTCACGTAATTTATATATATATAAAGTACTTCCCTTTAACTTAGCCCTATATCCTATCCTTATATTATACTTATAATTAATTCTCCTACTAAGTATTAATACTATTAGTTATTAATAAGACTTAGTACCTTATTATAATTACCTAGTTAGTACTAGCCTAATATAGTTATATTATAGCTAATTAGTAGAACTTATCCTATATTAGTCCTATTACCTAGTATTTCTAAAAGTTATTAAATATATATTTAGTAACTTATAGTATTATTCCTAGCCCTAGAGCTAGTATATAAGCGCGCCTATTATTTATACTAAATATAGTAAAATACGTATATTTTTATATTTTATAAGCTCCCTAGTTTACTAATATAATAATTACTTATATTAAAAGGAAGTATAAAGAGATTACTATCTTAAGCCTAGACTAACTATTAAGCTAGGTCTTAGTACTATAAATTAGTACTAACTTAAATACTTAATACTAGTTTAAGTATTAACTTAAATACTTAGTACTTACTTCTAGTACTAACTTAAAAAGCTCTTAGTACCTTAGTAAGTTAGGTTAATCTAACTTAACTTACTAAGGTATTATTAAGATACTAAGCCCTTAATAAAATAGTAGAGGATCCTAAAAGTTTTCTAGACTTATCTTTATATAAAAAATAGAATTAATTCTAATTATAATTTTAATATCCCCTTTACTTCCTTAGGGTTATATATTACCTTTTTATATTACTTTAAAGAATTACCTAGATTAGGCTAGATAATAATAATAATAATAATAATTAATAATATAATAGTAAGTCTTATATTTAATAAGAAATATTACTATAAATATAAAATATTACTAATATTATAATCCTTATATTTATAGGAATATATATTACTTTTATATATTACCTTATTTACTTTTAAAGAATTATCTAAGTAATAGTAATAATAATAATAGGGAAAAAAATAGAGAATGTAATAAGAAATACTACTAAAAATAGAAAATATTACTAGGGAAAAAAGTCTTAGTAAGTTAGATTAATACTTTAAATTAATACTTAGTACTACCTTATAATATTAACTTAAATACTTAGATTAGGATTTTAGTATTAACTTACTAAGAGTTAAGTTAGATATCTAATTTAAGTTTAAAGTACTAATCTAATATAGTTAGTCTACTTAAGCCTAAAAAAATATTATTTATATATAATAGAATATTAAATATATATAAATATACTAGTTAAGATAAATATTTAAGAGATTATAATAATAATAAAGTTTTAAGCTATTAGTCTAACTAACTAAAACTTTTTTCTCTTATAATATTTTAAAATTTAGAAGTATTTCTTATTATAATTTCTTATTATTTTTCTATTATTATTATTACTATTATTATTATCTAGGTAGTTATTTATAAGTAAATTAGATAATATAATAAAGTAATATATATCCTTATAAATATAAAGACTATAATATTAGTAATAATTTCTATTTATAATAGTATTTCTTATAATATATAGGATTTAATATTATACTATTATTATACTACTAGTTATTATTTTTATACTACTTAAGTAATTCTAAAAAGTAAATAAAGTAATATTAAAGATAATATATATCTTTAAAGAAATAAAGAAGCTAGTAATATTCTAATTAAAAAATCTACTATAAGAATAAAGGTATATCTAGTAAGATATTAGTATTTCTTACTAATTTATTAGAAGCTTAGTATATTAGTAATATCTTAGTAAGTTAGTACTAGAAATAAGTACTAAGTATCTAAGTTAGTACTAATATATAGTATTAAAACCTACTTTAATTATTAGTCTAATCTACTTATTATCCTAGCTTTATTACTTTAAACTCTTAAGTATTTACTATTCTAGTTTAAAGCTTCTACTAGTACCTTATTTCTATTTAAGTATATATATCTAATTATCTACTAGCTTTAATCTATATCTTATAATCTTAATCTACTTATTATTAATTAAAAGCTTCTAATATTAGTAATCTAGGAGGCTTATATATTATAGAAAAATACGTATTTTCTATATATAATAAGCGCGCTTATATATTAGCCTTAAAGCTTAAAATAATACTATAAGTTATAAAATATATATTTAACTTTTCTATAACTTTTAATAATACTAGGTAATAGAACTAATAGGAGATAAGTCTTACTAACTAGCTATAATATAATTATATTAGACTAGTACTAAATAGGTAATTCTAATAAATAATTAAGTCTTATTAATAATTAGTAGTACTTAGTAGAAGTACTTAGTAAGAGAATTAATTATAAGTATAATATAAATATAGAATATAGGGCTAGGCTAAGGGAGGTACTTTATATATATATAAACTATATAAATCAACTATATTTAAAACTTATATTACGCTAGTATTAATAATATAGCTATTATAACTCTAGTAAGCTTCCTATTTCTTCCTAGTACTAGAGGAAAATCATGGATTTAAGGCCTTAAATCTAGATTTTCTATATTTAGGACTTTTAGGCTACTATAAAAAAAACCTGAAATTTTCCTATTTATTACTAGTATTTTACTAAAAAAGGTACTTTTAATAGATTTAATAGTTTTATATTTTCTATATAGGTTTCCAGTTTACTAATATAGTAAGAAGCTTATTTCTTCGATTTTATAATACCTTTTCAGAAAATCTTCTAGTTCTCTTAGGTCCTCTAGCTTCTTTATTGTATATTATACCTAAAAAACATGAATCCATGATAATAGTAGCAATCTAGGGTAGTCAAGTATCGGATACGGTATCTCGTCCTCGTTACACAGCAAGCTTCCTTCCGAAATCACCTGAACCGCGCCATCGACGTAATCCCATCCTGCCCGACCTCCATCATCAACTCGTCTACGCTAGCCCATTTGCCGTCCCCAGTACTGCCATCTTCCCTCTTCAGGTAATAGCGCACTTGCCCCTCAGCGTTGTAAGCTTCGTCAACGACTGTGTACAAAGCATAGTCGCGGCCGCGGGGGCTCCGTCTTATTGGTATATCGATTTGTCTACGCTTCTTTGCCGCTAGGGTGGAGGGTACCGCACTCTCGTCCCGAGATGGAGTGGTTGAGGAGTCGATGGGGCGCTTCTTGGTGTTCTTAGCGCCCAACTTTGGCATTCCCTCTCGCGCCCCTTTCCTGGGGTCTGGGGCGGCCCCTGATGACTCCCGAAGCCTTGAGGTTTATGTCGTGGGGGACGCGGTACGGCCAGGAGTAAGGAGGGTTGTTGTTGGGACTGTATTGTCCATTTCATTTTCGGTCCCAGAATTGGTGGTGTGAGTATCGCCTTTTTCCTTCCGTTTATCAGTCGAGGTGCTTCGATGGCGCTTGCCATCATGGGGTAGGCGGTCAATATTCTCGTGTTGGCGGCCATCAGCTCCTGATGTAGGCTCGACGTTGAGGTTAGGGAGAGCTGCTTCGTCTGCATTGACGCCGTTGTTCGCAAGCTCGTATTGGCGGCCGCCAGCTCCTGAAGTAGGGTCGACATTCGAGTCACGGTAAGCTGCGTTACGATCATTGACGACGTTGTTTGTAAGCCCGCTGTCAGCGCCCTGAGCATTGGAAATAAGACCCCTCAAACGACGAGCCAGAAGAGCTTGAACAAGGATAACCCAGCCTCTTATATTCGAAGCCGGCGAAGCTAGAGCGTGATGTCGACTCGTTAGCTTCTTCTCTGAACGTATAAGGATCCTCTCTGTGTTGTGCTAGGTACCTACCGGTATTCCCCGTCTCTCGGCACCACCTCACCAGCTTGAAGATGATATAGGCCGCTACGACCGCTCCGATCGTCGTTCCAGCGATGGATAGTGGATTAAACACCACCCATCGCATGATCCTGTCCAGGGTCTGCCAACTCGTGGTCTCGACCATGCCATCTAAAGTCTCTTTCGCTAAAAACATTTTCGAATTATCAGCCACGCTTTCCTACCTCTGTTGGATGATTTGCTAGGTAGGTGAATCGAGGAGGATAAAGAGAGGGATCAAGACGGAGAGATACGATGATAATGGAGAATGAGAGGGGGAAAAGGGGCATGAGAATAGAATTACCGGCTGCAGCGATGCCATAGATGATGCGTATTACCCAAGAATCTGCCCAATTACCAGCGGAAGGTATATCGAAAATCTCAAACTCTGCCGACCCTTGCATTGGCATGCTGCCCTGGATGTGAATGTCGGGTTGGGCCATTACACCCTCAACTGGTTGTAATTCCACCATCACCTGCTCCGAGACTTCGAAGATCCACCTGCACAGCGATTGCACCGTTTGAAGACCCGCGCCATTAAGTCCTGACATGAAATCGGCTCCCATCTCACTTATAGCCTCGCAGGTCCGCTGTAGTTCGTAGAAATCGCGGACGGGTATAGGATTGATATCGCCCCCCTCCAAGATCCTGGAGCCTATAGCTACCATGCCCGGTCTTTGATCTTGAGCTTGACGGAGGACCTCTTCGCCCAGGTTTCGAGCGGAGGCGCCGAAAGGTAGGATCAAAACAACAACAGTCCCAGCAAGCGCGGTAAATGTTCGGGTTAGGGTAGAAGAGAGACGGCGAGGTTGTGGCTGTGGAGGCTTCGGACTTGTGGCCCTAGGGGGTAAGGAGCTGATCAAGGAGAGTGCAGAGACCGTAAGCCGATTTGGGAGCTGGTCTTGTGAATGCTGCCGGGTCCGTGGTAGTGGCGTCAAGCGGTGGGTATTCCTTCCTCGTCGAGTACGTGAGGGAGGCATCTTGCTCGTGTGTTTGATTATACGCAAAGGGTCTCTTCAAGGGCAAAGGGAAGGTGTATAAGTTGGGTGGAGAGGTAGGATGAGCGAGGACAAGAAGGGCATAGGGGATGAAGATATGTCGCTGTTCTGAAGGAGCGCTCACAGGCGAGTGAAACAGATCTCTTTGATTCAAATGAAAATGACTCAGTCGACACTGAAAAGCGGAACAGTGATCTGTACTTGAATCGTGACTCAGGTAAAAATAGAAGGCGAGACAACGGCCACCATGCCTCCCTCTCTATCCTTCTACTAAGACCGTCGAGTTTATGTGCGGACTTGACATCTTTAGTGCTCACCGAGACGACTGCGTCGCACTCGGTATTAATGATAAGACCATCGTCCTTGCTATTGGGAAAACCACCTTGCTACTCCTCACTCCGGCAATACGAGCCTGGGGACTAGTTGTCTATCCACGCCACATCTCCTGCAGAAACGTTGTAGGGTAGTACGCGTCAGCAACACGCCGTTGCATTCGATAGAGGCTTGCTGCAAGCGAGCTTCGGTCCGTTACCATGGCTTCGGCTATATGTGCGCTCGTACGCCGCACCTGCACCGCTACCACGACCTCTTCGACTGACTCTGGTATTTCCAACCCCAATGTCGCCCATGATGTCACCCCGTATCTACGACCGCTACCGCCGCATCACTGCATTTACTCCTCCAATCCCCGCTCGAGGCCGACGCTATTCCCTTGGAGCACTGACGATCATCCTCTCCACCCTCAACTCCGTAGAAGCCTGGGGTGGTCCAGCCAATTAGATGTATGACCGCCGTCATGTTAGCCCACCTCCTTGAGCCCATCTCCATTGCTTTGAGCTCCCAATCGTTGCCAAAGCCCCAAGAATCTGCCCACGCCCACAAAGAGCACACACGGAACTGGCAGCTAGACTGCGTGGACGACGCCGTTCGCCAAAGGCCGTATCTGCAAGGTGCTTGACCGACCATCTATCTTGTGATGTACGTTTTGGCACTGCTCAGGGCGCGTTCCTTCGAGAGATGTACGAGACGCGACCGAAGAATGTCCTTGCCGCATAAACTGAGCAAGAGTATGGCTGCTTGGCGACCTGAGCTTTCAGTGATAAGGTACGGCCCGAAGACTCTGGCATAGATAGGGAGGAATTGGTCCAGTAGAACTAGGCGGAGAGCATGGCCACTTGGTGGCTCCAGTTCGATGGGAGGTCGGGTGATGACGCGATGCGCCATTGTGCTCCAGCGCTGTTTCCCTGCTTGTGTAGCTAGCTGTTGATTCTGGTGATGAGGTAGGGGGCTTCTACCTGCTCTTCAGCACTTCCCATAGTAGTGTGACAATATCGGAAGACGACAAGACCAATACCACCTTTCCTCCTGGCCACAGGAATGATCGTCGTCAAAGCCTTTCGAAGTGGAAAAAGCCACTGGCGCTAGAATCGACTGGCGGTTGCGGAGGACATCAGTAAGTCGAGTGGTAGAACCGCGAAGAATTGGACTCAACTCTCTTGAGGCTATAGATAGGTGTCAATCTCCGGGGACTTTCTGTCTCTATGTCGGATTATAGGACTATTAGCTTATGCACAAGACTATGGAACGCTTGGCAGATGGATCAGGTGAGGGAGCGCGATTTTCTCCGCGCCAAGTATTCGACAGTATTATTGCATGAGCTAACATGCCGGCCTCCAAACTTCTAGTTCTTATGGGCTAGCGTTTACTCCTCAACCGAGTTTAAAAGGCGATGACCCTCGAGCTACAACACCAATTGGTTACCAAGGAGGCACCTAGGCTTCACGTTTCCTCACCTCATAAGCAATGTGCTCCCCTTGGCCAACGCGGCTTTGAATCCGCTACGATCCAGACTGAATCCAACCTGGGTACGCCTTGACGGGAGTAAGAAGGTCCAGCTCCTCTTAGCGACTTGGTGTGAGATACAGCTCACATATTCTCGTGCGACACACCACATCCGAATCCCTTGATCGCAGCTCTTACCCTCCAGGTCGGCACGAAAATTTGACTCCTAACACTAGGCTGTTAAACAACCATCTCACGCGCCAAACACGGTCGTCATATAACCCGCCAGTCTCTTGCTTGTCGGAAAAACGAAGGAAAGTTGCCGAAGGCCGAACACGGCAAACATCGTACTGGAACAATCACAACGGCAGGTGGTAGCGCATCGATAGCACGGAAACGAAAAGCGTATCGCCCTAGCGCTAGGGGTAGTAAGGAAGGATAATTGAACCAGTCTAGTCACGGAAACGACGTCGATCGTGTCATGATACGAGCTCACTGAGGAAGGAGTAATATTGGATCGTCAGAAAGATATGGAGGACAAGCCGAAACCTGCATCACCGAATTGTGTAATAGACGAAGGAGGTGAAACATGTGTGATTCAATGTATCTACTCTATGCTGGCTGTCTTAGGGTTACGGATGAAATTGCGTATTCGTTCTCTTTACCGCATAGTTGGAGAGTTAGAAATCCTAGTATCCCACAAGACAACGTCACTTGAGAACCCAGGGTTACCCTCTGGAGATTCAGCGCGCTTGGTGGTGAGATCGTCTTGGGAGCCTTCACAGAGAGTGCCTGTGATTGTCGAAGGTATTCCCATCAAAGCGATTTTCAGCCCCACGTTACAAGAAACGGCTATCTACAGTCCTCGAGGGCGCCACGGCAGCCGGTACCCGATAATCAAAGACAAGAATGATAGAATGGCTTCTTTAAAGCTGCGACAACAGGTGTCTGGAGATCTTGAGCACGCTACAACTTCGAACACCCTATGACTTTTGATGATTGATATGGCTTGCCTGGAACCACAACGACAGCGGATCAAGGGTGCCTCGCACGTTGTAGCGGTCAGCATCCCGGAGGCCTCAGGGCATCGGACGCATCCTCAGAAACGGCAGCGACAAGTGTCTGGAGGCGTGGAGCATGTGGACGAAGCTGGTAGCCTGGAACTACCTGGAGAGCAGATGACAGCTTCGGAGTGTCAACGCAAAGATCAACTGGAAAGTCCTGTCGTACCATTTACGCCGACAGGCCGGAGGGGAAAGCGCGCACTCCTGTCACCTCTACCGACACCACCTACAGACATGGAGGTCGAGACGGCCAGTAGCGCGGCGTGCTTAGCGAATAACGGGGTCTCTCCGAAAGAGAAGCAGGGAGTTCAACGAAAAGCTCCTCCTAAGCCATACACGCCGACAGGAATGGAAATAGACGCTGCGACCTCATCCCTCACGAAAACAACACTCACGAACCCCATGACGCCCCCTACGCCTCATACTTCCTTCCGCCCCTCCGTTCCCCCTAGCACGCCCGGAGGAGCTTCCGCCTCTCTCCTCCCCAGCCAGGAATTTAGCACAACGGCCATCAGCCTGATCTTGTGCCTCTTTCGCAATGCCACTGTCTATGCCTACGACGCTGGTTGGTACGACTCCTGTCGCCCTATCACCCGCCCTCGAGGAACCAGAGAAGTGAGGACGTTCCTCCTACCGATTCACCGGGCAGGGCACTGGAATCTCGCTGAGCTGGAGCCTGAGAGAAAGGTCGTGAAGTGCTTTGATTCTCTTGGCAAGATGGACAAGGACTTGATGGCGGGTTTGAAGAGGGATCTTGAACCATTCGATGGGCAGGGCGGAGCGAATGGACAAGTAGGACAGTGGTGCGTAGAGGCGCGGATGACGCCACGACAAAGCAACGCGGTTGACTGCGGGGTTTTAATCCTGGCTGTCGCGATGTGTATAGTTGTTGATGAGGTTATTCCTAAAGAGCTCGACGCGGTAGTCTGGCGATATGTTTTTCGGAGAATTATTGATAACAAAGCCGAAGGGTCTTTCCTGGAGGATTATATTAGACAAGAAAATGAACAAGGTGGGGCCCCGTTCTATCCTAGGCGTAAAGGGTATCCACGGCTGTCTCTACTCAATGTACCGGTGATAGCTGCTGACACGGTTACAGGGCTTGCGTCCGATGCCGGACCGAGCACGTCTTCTATACGTCTCCTACCCCTTACAGCAAGCACTCGGGACGATATCGAACTCGCTCACGAGTTGGTTAAACCCTCGACCTCGCAGTTCAACGTGGTAAGAGCCTGGGCTGAGAAGGTCAAGGACGAACTTGGTACGATCCGCAGCTTGTTGGAGCGTTTCTGCACTCGCTTGACAAGACCCACGATGCAGCAAATGGAGCGGCTGAGAGGTGGTATCACTGCAACACGGTATGTATGACGGACATTGTGCATCGCAAGTCATCTCCCCTATGGCTGTAGTATTCCCGATGTCTCGGAACAATTACTAACCTTTGTATTCTCATGAATAGGACCGCATTCGTAAGATGTGACGCTGTCGTCTCTGATCTGGAAGTGGAGCTGGAAAGTTAGGAAGCTGCATAAGTGTAGATTTTAGTGTCGATTCTCCGTTGTCTCCAACAGATCTTAGAACGGTACCTGCCTTGGCACCTTGGCATGTCAGCGGGATCACTTGGCAGATAACCAAACGGTCGGAGCTGGAGAGCCGACCGCACTAGATGCGGAACGGGAGATTCTTGGCGGAAAGGCGATCCGGAGAAGCTTTTCCCCGGTATTAACCCCATGTAGAAAAACTCCCGTGCTCCTATACCTATCTAGCCGCAGAGCCGCATCTCGGCGGCCCGTACCTAGAAATGCAACACGCTGAATCGCTTCCTTCACGGCGCAACATACGTTGCTATGGCAGACCCACACATCTCTGATCCTCCGCTTGGACCACCACTCCGTATCTCTGTCGTGATCCCACAAACGATGGGCCCACCACCCCGCCCTACCGATGACCACGACGCACCCCAACGACGTTCGAGTCGTAGGAGCCTTGCCAGTCGGCTGCCCCGCACATCATCACAAGATCCAGAAGGAATTGTGCCCTCTCAACACTCCTCATCTCGAACCCAATCCAGCTCGTCGCACAAGAGGAAATTTTCCGAAGGGAATTCGTCGCGAATCTCAAGCTTGCTCACGCTCGGAACCGACTTTTCTTCCTCTACGAAAAGAAAGGTCGAGAGAGAATATGGCGAAGACGGCGGTTGTTGGCATTGTGGGTTGAAGGGCAGCATCGAGACGGCTCATGTCCTTGGTGCCAGTATGAAGCAAGTAGGTCTTCCCATATCATCCCCTCTAGCCAGGCGAAGTACAGCGGCTAATAAGATTCAAGGTCTTCCAGGATCTTCACCGTATTGGTTTGTTGAATATCGAGAGACTGGGCCACGAGGATAACGGGATCCGACTCTGCGTCTTATGCCACCGAAATCTAGACCTCCCTGAGCCGGCGTGGACATTCATACCGGAGGATCTTGAGTACTTCATTCAGTTCGAAAAGCAAGATCATATTCGGAGGATACAAGAGTTCCGTTCTACACATTCGCTACCCAAGCGCCAATGCCCATCGACGTCACAGTATCGTGATCGTGGAGGCTTATACCGGTCGTATATGCAACGTAATTTTCTCCTTCAAAGCTCCGCACTCGATGTTGAGTTTGGCGGTGGTCCGAGCAGCGTACAGCCTGATGCGACCCAGTGGCATGGCGATCCTATGGTTACCTTGCAACGGGCTTTCCCGATGGTCGGTTTCCTGCCGCAAGTCTTCCCTGACGACGTGAATGATGCATTGTTGGCTTTGAACGCACTCTACAAATCCAATGACAAAGTGCCTTCGCTTCAAAGAAATATGCAGACGTCTACATCTGATGACCGAAGCCAGACTTCCGGTGGCCCTAATAATTTCAATGACCATAGAGGGAAGAAGTTAGACAAGGGTCCAAGTTCCAACTCACAAAGGTCCCCTCAATCCAATCTCCAACGCCAGACAGAGAAGTCTAGCACAGGGAAGGCCCCACCTGACTCTTCGTCGCATCGCCGACGATCAAGCCGTATCCAAGACCAGGTCAACCTCCAAGCAAACCTGAAACGCCGACGCAAACAAGACGAGGCTCGGCGTCTGCTCGAGGATCCCCCAAACAAGAAATTGAGGCGGGAGATTCTCGACGGGACATGGAAATGGGGGCCGCTATCGTCGAGCCACGTGGCGGCACTTGCCTTTAGGAGGAAATTGCAACGAGAAAAGAGAGAGTTGGATGGGCCTAGCTCGCATGAGAAGATTGATCCGACTGAGGAAGCGAATCTGACGAGTCGATTGGAACGAGGACTTTTGTCTCCTCCGAGGTCATGAGCTTGGGCTAGGGACTGATCGCGATGCTTGCGATATGGGGGTGGAATGCCTTTTCCCCCCTTTGCTTTTCACAGTGATACCCATTGCATGCGTTTCCAGGCGAGATATCAGTATGTTCCGATACCCCTTTACATGCGAGTCTTATCGAGGGATTAACTATAGGTTACTACTCCACATATACCTTATACCTGCATACGTATACCTCCAGCGTATATAGTACCTCTTGCATGATGATAGCAGCACCTTCACCGGTCTAATCATCACCCTGTAGTCAATACCATAATTATCATCCCAACTAACACCGTATACGCACTCAGCTTATGGTGCCAGACCACCCAGTCCTCCGTGCCGGCGATGACTACATTCGGCCAGCTGTTATAGCCACCAGGAAATTAACTTGGCCCTTACTAGCTTAGTCAATCGTCAAGAAGCGTATCCCCTAGGCGTCTGTCACAGAGAATGTCAGCGACTCAATACCGAACTTACCCACCGCATCGGCGCTCTCCGCCCTCTCCGAAACTATAGACCGCTAATCCTCTGAGCCTGCGTCGACGTACCGTCATCCGCGAGAGAAAGACACGCAGGAGCGCGAGGAAACCGAGTTCCTGTCCTCGTTATGGTACGCGGATGGTCGGCCCGGACCAGATGCAGCATGAGAAAGTAAAAGAAGAATAAGGCTCTGCCAGCGTCGGTACGGAGCAAGACTACGCAGAAATAAGGGCTTGGTGGTCGAACACAATGGGAAGCTCGTGGCGTTGAAAGGGAACTTGGAGACGTTGAGGTGAAGGCTGATGAGTCCGCTGGTGAGTAGGAAAGGATGGCAGCACGCTAAGTGTAGAGGAGCAGGTTCGGGGGTTAGAGGGCACGTACGAGCGTTTCAGGCGGGTAAGGGAAGCGTAGAAGGGGAGGATGTTGGAGGTGCTCTATAGGGCTTGGGGGAAGAAGGAGTCTGATTGGGAGACCTGCGGCGTTTGTTCTCAAGGGTAAAGGCTTGGGAGGTGGTGTCTGTTCCGAAGTTTGTCCGTTGGATACGTGTTCATCCGATCCCATGTATGCGGGCGTCTAATAGGAAGGAAGTGTCGGGAATGGCTCTAATTTGCTCGCGTATTTTGACACTATACATGCTTTGCCAAGCGAACCTCGTCAGGCCCTCTAGCCGCTCTCGTCTATACTTGCGCTAGCCCATCGGCCCCGGAGCAAGTCGGATCGCCGGCTAGTTCGCTCATCGTTGTTTCATGTAGCCGCTTCCTTCGGACTATTGATAGCCAAGAGACTCGATAACACTCAAAAGTACTATAGTCATCGCCGTTTCATGTGGCCGCTTCCTTCGAACATATTGATAGCCAAGAGTCTCGATACCACTTAACAGTGCTATAGTCATCGCCGTTTCAAGTAGCCGCTTCCTTCGGACATATTGATAGCCAAGAGCCTCGATACCACTTAACAGTGCTATAGTCATCGCCGTTTCAAGTAGCCGCTTCCTTCGGATATCTTGACAGCTAAAAGCCTCGATACCATTCAGCAGGGTTATGCTTAATAGGTAAGAATCACATTATTAGCGAAGGATCGAAGGTGAAACTCGACCTTTCATCTCGTGAAATACTTGATGGGGTAATATATCCGCTAGCTTGACCGCCGAGCTGCTTCTTTCCTAGGGGTAAATTACAGTTCTTCTGTGAATTGGCATGTTGTATCTTCCTGCCGAGTTTGGGTTTCCTATCGGGTTGCTTTGCTTGACTCCGTATGCTTGAATCCGCAGCGGACAATTTCATCTGTGAAGCAGACATGTACCGCGTAACGGAAACATTCTTGCGGTATCTTTCTGCGACTTCCGAAGCTTCTTTTTGCTCCAGCAAGCGCTTTCGACGCAAAGATTGGCCATGTTTCAGAAATTGCTGAACGAGCTGTCAGGATCTGAGCTACGGCTCAGCCGTAACCATTGCGGCTTTCATGGGGTTCAAAATTCAGAGCTCGATAGCGAGTCATTCTTGACATGATACTACACATTTGAAACGGTTGTTCAGAGATCTAGTCTTTCTATAGCCTTCACGCTGAGTTGTATTCGCGCGCGGTATTTCAGCAGGATCCTTCACAGTCCAGAAATGTCTATAAAGGACAGTCATCGCTCCGCCTTAGAGTACCAAGACCATATCTCATATACAAATTCTTCAAGAGAGTCAGATACGAAAAGATTCCCCTGCTCCATTGCCCATCACAAAGTCATTTGCACATACAATCAGTTATCAACGCATCGATTCCGAAGACTATCAACAATGGCAGACTTCATCTCTAGATCAATGAGCATCATCGAGGACGTGCTGCCAGACCAATTCGGTGGCGGATACCAGGACACCATTATCAACAGCAGGGCCGAAGAAATCTCGACATCGAGTGACGCTAAGACGAAGCTCTATGCAGTCTCTCTCACCGGCGGTTCATTGCGAGTAAATATGAGGTCGCCAACACTCATCAGGGAGCTGAAACGATTGGCCCAAGCGGGCGGCGGATCCAGAACTGTTGGTGATGTGAGGTGGCAGTTTATCACCCGTGAGTTCCCTTCACTGTTTGACAGATATGCCGGCCAAGCGTGCCACGCACATGGAAATTTTGGCACTGTATGGGAAACGAGCATGGCTGACGACCGTCTAGACAGCGGTGGCACAGGAACTACCACACCTATCAGCCATCTGAGTGGTTGAAAGGAGTCTTTGACGGCATAGACAGGATCGGGTTGAGAAAGGAGGATATTTTCGCATAGATGTTTCGCCAATTGGATGTTTTGGTATTGGGTTGCAATGGACAGGAATAACAGAATATTGGTCGCGCGTGCTCTGATTTGCCTGCTTCTCACATAATCGTATAGAGTATTAGATAGCACACCCTATTACAGCTTTGATTTTGCCCCCCTTTCTACTCGTCCTTTTGCCCGGCATTTTGGTCCCACCGCACACTCAATACTTCTTTCGATCAGGTTAGATAAGCAATGTGATCTACGTCCCGTCAAATCTCACCCAAGGCGCATTAGCATATTGACACTTAGCCCTTAAACCCTTAGAAGTAGACCAATCAGATCGACCAAAGCTTTTCAAAACCCAAACGCGATCTCTGCCTTGCTCTTAGGTAGCACATGTGTTAAACCTTTCTCCTTCAGAAGCTTCGCATACGGCTCCTTTGGCACCTTCATCTCTTCATTTTCCCAAACCTCATACTCTATTTCACCCCACAGCCTCAACTGCTCCTTAAAGTTCTCGCTCGGTCGCACTTTTCGTTTTAGCTTCACATCTGCTAAAACCTCGTCCAAGCCACGCCGCTCACGACGCATCAGATACGCGATCACAAATGCTGTGGAGCGTGAGACACCTTGTACGCAATGTACTAAGACGCCACCATGGGCCAATGAAGCTTCAATAAAGTCGCAGGCGCGTTGCAAATGGAATAGGATATCTTGACTGGAGTTATCGAGGCAGAACAGCTTGAGGTGACGGTCTTCGGTGACGTAACGTGTGAAACAGTCTCTGCGCCAATTGGCGGTAGGTTCGTCGTTCACGGACAAAACGGACCTAATGTGGTTTTGCTGCAAACCGTCCGGCTCCCATGAAGCCCAATAATCGCCGATGAAGAGGCCGGGTACGATCTCAGACATTCGGGGGTTGGGCGGTTTGGGGGAAACTTGTGGAGCTTGGATTGTCTTGTCCGTATCGGTAGCTTGGGTGGTTCCATCCGTTTCAATGATGTGGTTCATTTCGTCCGTTCCCGTATGCATGTCTGTCTTCGGGTCTGGGTCTGGGTCTGGTTTTGTTGTCGATTGAAGCATCTTAGACTCCGTTCTGGAAGCTTGGGATATGTCGCCTGTTTCGCTATACGGGTCTGGATTTGGTGTCGATTGAAGCATCTTCGACTCTATCACTTCATTCAACACGGAATACAAAAGTGCGAGGAAGGGCGGAGGACAATAGTGATTTTGAGAAGCACGAATATACGACACGCTAGTCTATGTATAGCTCAAAGCTGCTGCTGGCGGCTCGAAATAATGCGAATAGTCGGATTCAAGACTTGAGAAGAGCAAATATATTGGTTGGCGAAGTCTAGGATCAATCTTAGAGAGAGACTCCCTGTGCATGCCTGAGCTAAACTAAATCCAGCTAGCTGATTCTTGTTTAAGTACTGTACCTTAGGTAAGGTAACTACTAATACTACCCTTCTTTAAGCTAGGTAGCTTATACTCTTACTTCCTAGTTTAATATTATTAATATAGTATATAAATTAAATCTAGACTTATATAAAGGTAAAAGATTAATTTATTAATTTCTAATAAGATATAAGTAAGTTATTACCTAAAATTAGTTAAGTAGAATAGATTATACTATTAGATAATAAAGAAAGTCTATATATATAAGCTTTAGATTAATAGACTAATAAATCCTTATTCTATTATAAGAATTCTTTAAAAGATTAGAGATATAATATTAATAAGAGTATATTTATATTACTATATATAAGAGACTTCTAAAATCTAAATAAAGCTAGTTTTTTTTAAAGTAATATTTTTATAAGTAATAATTAAATCCCTACTTATATTAATAGTATTATTACTAGATCTCTTTTTATATACTTTACTATAATCTAAGTACTTAAATATATTATACTATTATTAAGTAATAACTTATATAGTCTAGGTAGTAGTTTAGTAGTAGTCTACTACTAATTTTAAGTCTAGATAGTAGGATACTAAGCTAGATAATAGTATTAATCTATATTATATTAGTAAACTAGAGAGCTTATATACTATAGAAATAGGCGTATTTTACGTATATAATAGGCGCCCTTATATACTAGCCCTAGAGATTAAAATAACACCGTAAGTTATAAAATACGTATTTAGTAACTTTTAGAAATACTAGGTAATAGGACTAATATAGTATAAGTCCTACTAATTAGCTATAATATAACTATACTAGGCTAGTACTAACTAGGTAATTCTAATATATTACTAAGTCTTATTAATAATTAACTAATAGTACTACTAGTAGTAGTACTTAGTAGGAGAATTAATCGCAGGCGTAATATAGGGATAGCTTACAAGACTAGGCTAGGGGCGTATCGTACGCGTATATAAATTACGTGAATCGACTGTATTTAAAACCTATATTATACTAGCGTTAATAATATAGCCGCTATAACTCTAGCGAGCTTCCTATTTCTTCCTAGCGCTAGAGGAAAATCACGGATTTAAGGCCTTAAATCCAGATTTTCTATATTTAGAAATCTTCGGCTAGAATAAAAAAAACCCTAAAATTTTCCTATTTATTACTAGTATTTTACTTAAAAAGGCGCTTTTAGCGGATTTAGTAGCTTTATATTTTCTATACAGGTTCCTAGTTTACTAATATATTATATATAATATAAATAGCTATAGCTAATTATAAGGTAAATAATTTAAGCGTTTTTATATTACTTTTATTTCTAGTATAAGAAGCTAGAATAAGCTTCTTTCCTAGTACTCCTTCTACTCTCCTACTACTCTCTCTACTCTAGCTTATACTTCTTTAATACTCTATTATCCTCCTCTACTACTTCTTTTAAATAGACTAACCGCGTCGGATTAGTACTTTAAACTCGAGTTAGGTACCTAACTTAACTCTTAGTAAGTTAATACTAGATTCCTAGCCTAAGTATTTAGGTTAGTACTAATAGTTAGTACTAAGTATTTAAGTTAATATTAAGGGGTAGTACTAAGTACTAACCTGAAGTATTAACCTAACTCGCTAAGATATTAGTTCCACCTATATAATTTTACTAAGACTATTATATTAGGAATATTTTTTATTTATAATAATACTTTATACTATATATAAGTATTACTAATATATTACTAAGTATTATTATTATTACTAACTAGGTAATTCTTAATAGTAAATAAGGTAATATAAAAAGGTAATAGCTAATTAGCTATTCCTATAGAAATAATAATTATAATATTACTAGTATTTTCTATTTATAGTAATATTTCTTACTATATATAGGACTTACTACTATATTACTAATTATTATTATTATTATTATTATTATTACCTAGGTAATACCCCTAGGTAGTTATAAGATAATATAAAAAGGTAATACATATCCCTAGTAAATTAAAGGAGGTATTAAAACTTTAATTAAAAAAATATATTTTTAGTATAAGGATAATACTAGAAAAACTTTAGTATCCCTTACTATTTTATTAGGGGCTTAGTATCTTAGTAATACCTTAGCGAGTCGGGTTAGGTTAACCTAACTTACTAAGGTACTAAGGGCTTTTCAGGTTAGTACTAGAAATAGGTACTAAATATTTAGGTTAGTACCTAAACTAGTACTAAGTATTCGGGTTAGTACTAATTTATAGTACTAAAACCTAACTTAATAGTTAGTCTACTTTTCAAGTAGCTCTACTTCCTTCCTTAGACTTAAAAAGAAGTAGGAGAGTATAAAAGAAGTAAGAGTAGACTTATTATTAAAAATTAAAATTAATATTAAAATTTAAAGTTATATACTATTAAACTACTAAAACATATAAGCTAGTTATAAATAGTTTAGATATTAAAATTAATATTAAAATTAGCTTTAAGTAATATTAAAATATTAAATTTACTTCTTTTATAATAAGCCTATCTTAATATAAGGATTTAAAGTAGAGTCCTTCTTTATACTTCCTTTATTTTCCTTCTATTTTCCTACTTCCTTCTACTTAAACTAACTATATTTTTAGTACTTAAATGTAATTTAAAGAAAGTAGAGGTAGATAAATTATAAGAGATAAAAATTAGAATTAAATTTATAAAGTTATATAATATTAAACTACTACAAGGTATAAGCTAGTTATAAGTAGTTTAATAATTTAAGTTCATACTAAAAATTAAGTCTAAGTACTAGAAATATTAATAATTTAAATAGAAGGAAGTAGAAGGAAGTAGGAGAAGTAGAAGAAGTATAAAGAAAGTATATAGCGTTAGTAATTTCTAAAAACCGTACTTAAAGCTAGCTCTAAGCTAGCTTTAAAGGCCTAGGGCTCTAGGTTAAAGAAGCTTATCCTAGGGCTATAAGAGTAGATATACTTCTACTTAAGACTATTCTAAGATTAAGTATTTAAGTACTAAATAATAGTATTATAGGATTTTAAGATTAAGCTTCTAAGTAATAGGTAATATTATTATCTTATATTATAGTATAATATCTACTAGTAATACTAAGAACTTATCTATAAGTATAAAGAAGTAAATAGCCTTAGAGTTAAAGCTAGTAGGTAAGTTAGTAATAATAGGAATTTATAAGTAGAATTTCTTACTTTATAATATTATTACTTTTACTTCAAGTATTTTAAATATCTACTACTAATATATATAGCTATTAGAATAATAGCTTTATTTATTATAAGTATTTACTATAAGTATTTACTTATTATTACTATTTTTAATAGTATAATTTACCTAGTATACCTTTCTTATAAAGAATCTCTATACTTTATATACTTAAGTAGAATCTCTATATATAGAGAGTATTATCTTCTTTCTATATTATAAATTAGTTATAATATATAAGAATAGTATAGTATTATTATTAGTATAAATTCTAGTAGAATACTAAAGCCTAGTAAATTCTAGGTTTATATATATTATTAATTATTATAAATAAGTAGAAGTTTATACTTATAAAAGTAGGTTTATCCTCCTCTTATAAATTCTTCTATAGTAGTATATTATTTATATTAGTAGTTTAAACTATATACTATTTATTAAGAATAGTATTATAAACCTTACTTATTAGTAAAAATAGATACTAGAATAGATAAATAAATAAATTGTTTAATTAATATATATTTAATAAGAAAATCTAGCTCTAAAATACTTAAATATTAAAGTTAAACCTTATAATTCTATAGTAATTTATATCTATTATATAAGCTACTTAATTTATATATATAGCTTAAAGAAGCTTAGTAGCTAAAGCTCTTAGCTTAGTTTAAAGTACTACTATAATATTATTATTAGTAAGCTAGAAACTTATATAGAAAATCTAAGACTACTAAATCTATTAAAAGTAATATTTTTAGGTAAAATACTAGTTTTAAATAGGAAAACTTCAGGTTTTTTTAATTCTAACTTAAAAGTTATAAATATAGAAAATCTAGATTTAAGACCTTAAGTCTATAATTTTCTTCTAGTACTAGGAAGAAATAGGAAGCTTACTAGAGTTATAGTAGTTATATTATTAATACTAATAAAATATAGGTTTTAAATACAGTTAATTTATATAGTTTATATATATATAAAGTACTTCTTTTTAGTCTAGCCTTATATTCTATAACTATATTATATCTACTATTAATTCTCTTACTTAGTACTAATTAATTAATAAGACTTAGTAATATATTAGAGTTACCTAGTTAGTACTAGCCTTATATAATTATATTATATCTAAGTAGTAGGACTTATCTCTAATTAGTTCTATTACTTAGTATTTTTAAAAGTTACTAGATATATATTTATAAACTTATAGTATTATTCTAAGCTCTAAGGCTAGTATATAAGCGCGCCTATTATATAAGGAAAATACGCGTATTTCTATAATATACAGGCTCTCTAGTTTACTAATACTATAAGTTAGTTATTAGTATAATAGAGTTAATTTAATATATCCTCTCTTAAATAATCCCTGTTATACTAATAAATAACACCTTAAATACCTAGTATATCCTCGTGCTAACTACGAGTGAATCCTCTCGCTTAGTAGCTTCGGGAGGTGCTACTAATTAATTCAATCCTGAACTATTCCTCTGGATAGAGGGCCAAGACGCTAAAAGTTAGCGTTAAGACTCACTTGTGGTCAGACTTTTAGTGTCAACACGTCTCCACGCCCTGGACTCCAACGCACCATGCCAACCACACTACTACTGTCAGAACTCCAAGCAACACGCCAATCAAAGGCCTGAACCCCCGCACCCACCGCCACCATATCGTGATCGATACCGCAACCTTCCGCACAACTATCCACGCCCCACATAACTCCGTGAAAAATCTGACGCCAACCACAACCCTCGCCCCCCTCGGCGCCATGCCTCCTTCCTCCCTCTCGCACAACCACTCAAAGTGCTCCTCCATATTGACGCGGACGCTCCGAGCGAGAACGTCCGCGAAAGCCAACCCCTCGTATATTCTCCCTGGCGCCGCATACCAGAACAAGATCATATGACACTGCTCCATGCACGGTTGCATGAAGCGCACGATGGCCGTATAGAGGGCATGAGGGGTGCGCTGGATATACTGCATCTGGGACGACCGTGCGCATCTCTCCAGGTGCTGGCAGAGGGGCGTGAGAAGGTACTGGAACAGAGGGAAGGTGGTTGTCAGCAAAGGATACTGACAGGGAGCAAAATCGGAAAAAGGAGGGAATATCGGTGATTAGGATGATCATGCCTACTCTGTCAATCCTGGAATCAGGTTTATAGGTAAGTAAGGCAACGATGCCGACGCAGAGGATGATCAACAATGTCATGGAGAACGTTCGCTTGATGAACTGAGCCATCATTCGTCCGATCGTCAGGCCTGTTTGATGTGGGGAAGGTTGCTTTCGGTCGTCGTGGTAGCTACGAAGCCAAGTGAGATCGCGAGTATGTAGCGGCTAGGGAAAATGTTCGATATCTTAGCGAGTGGTGCAGATATGTATCAGGGCAGATTCGCAGGTCTTTCCTTTACTCGACATGTATCATAGGAAGTCGTTGTTGTGTTTTCCCAATTCTGAGTGAGAGAACAAAGCTGTGCATCATCGGATCACTGCAGCAAGCACGCGAAAACAACAACAGGCGACAGCTTCTGTCCGAGCTTGCTGGAAACATGGGCGTGTTCGGAATACTAAACGCTGCTGTGTGTGACACTTTACAAACCATATGTTTATAGCACGAATGGTCAACAGTATAGCACACCACCCATCTACCATAATCTCTCAAGTCTATACGGCATTCTGTAATACTTCCTTTCAACCCCGTGCCTGAATTGGGATCGAAAAGCGAAGGACCCGAACGTCTACTCATCTTTTTCCTCTCTTTCACAATCCAAACACTCCTCCTCCCCCATATCCTCAATACGGGGCTGTATCCCAGCCGTTAATTCCTCAACAGGGTCAGGATCATACTCCATCTTATAATTGCGTCGTGTATTTTTAGCGAGCAAGGTAGCGCCGCAAGCGTCCGCCTTTGCACGGCAACTGAGCTCGTCGAGTCGTTGCATGGCACGATCGAAGGATGGGCCGCTCACCCAGAGTTGGTTCTTCACGCTAGAGGGGAGGGAGAAGCTCAGCTGAAGTTGAGGGAGTAACGGAAGATGAGGGAAGGGAAAGGACTGGACGGAAGATATAGGGGAAGGGGAGGTAAGGTTGCAAAGAAAAGACATCGGACTCACAAATTAGGGCTCAAATTGCTCGACAACATGATGATACACCCTTCCCCCTGCACCTTGGTCAAACGATCCAACTTCCTCCCATACGAAAACAACTCCTTAATCCTCTTCTCTAGCTCCTCCAACTTCTTCTCGCAATCCCCCACAGCCATCTCGTGAAACGTCACATACGCCTTCTTCACCTTCTCCATCAACCTCGGCGTAATCCTCTTCCCCACGGCCCCCCCCCACCGCGATCACGAAATCGTGGATGCCGAGACAGCTGTAGAGCCACTGCACGCGCCCAAAATCGCCGCGGGACTCCGCGTGCACGTTGAGATGGTAGCACGCGAGCAGCCGATCGCCGTTGTCGCGGAAAGGTTCGCGCTGAGGGTTGAAGGCTTGCAGATCGCGGCTATCATTGAGGAGTCGGCTGGGATCGCTGAGGGTGTTGACGGCGAGGTGGACGGAGATGCAGGGGGGGATTTTGAACTTTCGGAGCCGGATGATGGCGCCCATGGAGTTGAGATGGCTTTTTACTCGATCGGAATCGGAATCGGAATCGGACTGGATTGGATCTTTATTGCTGTCTGACTCGACTTCGTCTATAGGGACTGGCGCACGTGTATCGCCAGCGTCATTGCCGACTCCTTCCTCGCTTGCTTTATCATCACTATCGTCTCTCCTATGCTCTTTCTGCCCCCCCTTTCCCACGTCGTCGAGTGTGAGGCTATGGGCACCGTCCCTGGTTCCCTTTTCATGGGTCATCTTGTGCTTTTTAGGTGGCCTCCCCTTTCTCTTTGGATTGTGCTGAACGTCGGATGCACGTTTTCCATATGAGACAAGCTTTCCCTTTCTCTTGCTTGCGAGAGGCGTTGGCGAATCATCGTCAGAGGAGGTGTAAGCAGGGTCTTTACTCCTACTGCCATTTGACGGATCGGGTATCGGCTTGTATGGAGCAGGTGTTTGGGGCGAGGGGCCTGGTCTTGACTCGTGTGGAGTAGGTATTGGCTTTGAGGGACCTGATGTTGGCTCATTTGAAGCAGGTGTCGCCGTAGAGGGGCCACCCTCTATTGGGCTGATAGCATGGGTGGTGGATTGGGCACGGGCGCGCGCTCGTCCTGATTCTCCAACATTTTCGAGGCAGAAATGCTGGCATATTGTCCACAGGCTGTGCTTCTCAACTTGACTAAGAGCACTCGAAGAGACTTTGAGGAGACGCTGTAGGCACTATTGTGCTAATTAGCGCTGATGGCTTTGAAGGCATGGTCACGTACACCGTTTGTCATAAGAGCTTTGAGGGACTTTAATTCCTGAGAGGCACTCCCATTAAACACTCCAGGGCCAGGAGTAGACATCATGAGATGCAGGACACAGAAGAGCCAGGAAGCTGACGAGAAATCCAAAGCCAGATGGCGGTCGTTCTCGTGAGGGGAGCATGAAAGCACAAGAGAAGGCTGCCTTCCTTTTATTATGAGGGAGGTTATATCACATTTCCATAGTCTTGGGCATCCTTTGTCCTACAAGACTCTCCGCTAATCGGTCATCCAAGCACCTATCCATCGGGACGCAGGGATGTAGATCGTTGACGGTCACCCAAGAAAGCTCCATTGGAATAGATACTACAGCGTCTGAACGATAAGCAATTGGATGGGATGTCAATGATTCACAACGAATAGAGAACGCTGACACGCGATAGTATGGATATCGAATATCGAACATCGAACATCGTCTCATATATGTGGCAGTCTTTAGAGCATATACTAGTAGAATGTAGCGCGGAATGTTTCCGCCCTCAAGTCTGTTTATTGAATGGCAAGATCACTGCGTACCACATCACTTATACCAGTTATAAGCGTGACGCCCTCCCTCACTCAACAGGAATGAGCCATACTCCTACCACTAAGAGCATCGCCAATTGGCTTTCCCACATTGAAACCGCCGATACGCCCATCTCATTACGTTCTTACTCACCCTGCAGCTCACGCAAGCGTCTCAAAAGCCCCTCACCCGATTACCAACAAGCGGACGTCGACAGAGCCCATCAGCGCAAGCGGCTACAGCTACAACGGTTGAGACTGAGAGAATCATCAGGCAACGCGATGAATTCACCTTCGAACTCTAACGTAAGTACCACAGTGTTATACTCACTTGACCTGCCACAATTAACTCTCAGCCAGCCGCCTGCCACTCTATCTACCACTCCATCTACATCCAAGAGAAAGAAACCTATCCTTGATATAACAAATAACGTCCACAACGTCCGGCAAAATCTCGCCAAAAACGGCATGGTCTTCGATGACGAAGACGCCTTTGATGCATGCCCCAAGTTCAAGACATACATACTAGAATTGGTGGGCGGGTCCAGGGCTTCTACAATGAAAGAAGTGTCAGCCAAGGCGATCAAACGATACCTGCACGCCAACGCAACACAAGGCGAGCAAGATCTATTCGCAAAAGTAGTCCCCATGGTGATGAAAGATGGCAAGAACGGAGAAACAAGTCAAAAGAGAAACGCGGAAGGTGAGGTCTTTCGCCAGGCAGAAACTTTCGGAGACGACGAAGGTCTACATAGGGTGTACAACACTCAATTCATCAAGAATGTTCTCCCGCGGCGGCTGGAACAGGCCGGCAGGAAACTCGGGCTTACGGACCGAAACCCGACTATACCTTTGGTATACGCAAACCCCAATACCCAGACCTCTCTCTACCAAATGTCGACCGCACCGTCGAAGCGCTCATTGGCGTCGTGCCAAAGCTCCAGTACCCCTGGTTCGTGCTCGAGAACAAGGGCTGTCAATGTCCCATGCCCGAGGCCGAAAACCAGGCCATTCGCGGCGGCGCAGCACTAATTTCCGCCATGCGTCAACTTGACATTCTCGCTGGTTATATCGACGAGACCACCGAGGCTGTGGGGCCCGATGAGAACAACATCGCCTTTTCTTGCTGCTGGGTTCCGAATTTGGCGTGTTTATATGTTCACTGGTTCGAAAAGAGGGCTGACGGGCATACCATCTACCATATGAACTTGCTCTATAGCTACCTCATGAATGATACCACGCATATCTCCGACTTCCGCAGCGCGTTATATAATGTGCTTGAATACGGTATCGCCCCTTCACGCAAGCAAAAGTTGAGGAAGTTATACTTTGATATTGCTGCGCACAGCGTATCTAGCACTACTACCGGAACATCCTCGACTGCAGGTTCCTGATAGACTTTAAGCTACGATAGAGCCTTCTATAAGTAATCCAATTACTATGAGTAATTTAATTACTACGGCCCCGACTTGCTTGATTAGCTCCAATCGCCTTTCCACATCTCTTTTCTTTATGGTGCTGCCCTCCGTGTTTTTGCTTCTCTTCGTCAGTTTGGTCATCAGTGCTCATGACCTGCTTCTCTTTGCCAGTTATACCGCCATTGTCTATGACCTGCTCCAAGAACCATGGTTTGTACACATTTTGCATCCAATCCGCCAACCTCTTTACGCCAGCGATGACATGGTATATGCCAAGCATACTGTCTGTCCTGCCAGAGACCACTTCCCGATGGATGATGACCTGTGTGGGCGAGGCCATCTGCGCGAGCATGAATTTCCACATATGTCCTTGTACGCAGACTAATGGGAGTACTGGGACAGTTCGCATTCTTGGTGCCAGTTGTCGCAGCTTTGCATAGTGTGCTTTGACCCACGTAGCCATCTGGATCTCAGCCTCATTTTCGCCAATGAGTGCACGCTTTACTTCGATGCTAACTCCGATGATTTTTAATCGTAGATACTCTGCGTCGGCATGGCTGATGCTGGTCATGCCTCTTGCGCTCATTATCGTTTCTAGTTGTTCATCCAACTGCTCGTCTGGATCCACGATCAGGCAGTAGTCTACCATCTTCGACTGAAGCGCCTTATCGAGCAACGACTTGTCTTTGATCCGTGCAGTTGTGACGTTGCGGTACCAGATACCTGTTGACTGGCGCTCCCGGCACAAGGCAAGGTTGAGGATCGTAGAATGAACCTCGTCGCTCTACGCAGGCTCAGAGAGCTGCTCATTCTACACTCCAACGCCGCCTCGTGGATCTGCTCCGCTTTTATCCACAGTTTCCTGTGTTCTGGACCCGCTCCAGCCGTCGGATCGAAGTGCTGGTCAGGGTGTATAGGATTGAGCCCCGGGGCTTTCATTGCTTTCTCTTTCATGACTGATGGGAGGACTGCGATTCCGAATCCAATTTGGGTCATATCATCCCACAGACTCCTTCCGTCGGCGGGTACTGTCCCACCCTCGATATACTTCAATTTGATATCCGTGAGGCGGAAATCGCCAGCCTTGGTAGGCGAGACGGATCGTTGGGAAGAATTTATGGTGGAAGGAGGGTTGGAGAGTGCAGGTGTGTTTCCCCAGAAGCTGGGAGCATTGTCAGGGCTCTCCCTGATGCCGGAAACATTAAGCTCGCCGATATCTCTGTTGTCTTCTGGTAATTCGTAACCGTCATCCTGTCTAGCTGATGTATGTGTAGCAGGTCGTTTTTTGTTTGGGGAGCTCTGCCGAGCTAGTTGATTGCGTGAAATAGCATCTTTTGCTGGCGATTGCTCGCCTTGAACTGGTTTACGAGGCATAGTATTCCCAGAAGTATGCCTGAGTGCATGGAACTCCCCCAACGTTGTAGGTTCGCCCTCCCTTGTAGAGTTGTCGAATTTTCGACGCTTGCTTCCCGATACGTGCGTAGCGGTCACTGGCTCGATGAAAGTAGAGTGTTTCCTTCTCTTGACCCTTGCGCTGGCTGGAATTGCTGGCTCATAGTCCTGAGAAAGTTTGGGTTGGGATCGGAGCCAGACACCCAGTCTGGTTTCTGGATTTTCATTAGCTCGTTGTTGAGATGATATGCCAAACATTTCCATATGATAAGGTGGTAATATCTTGGAAGACGGTCTTGGAAGGTTTCGAGGTGTTCGAGAAGGCGGAATTGGTCCGCCCGGTACATCATTATTCCGGACCAGTAGTATGTCTCCAACATCTTGATCTCATATATACGTTGAGATTTCATTATTTAAACTATCATCACTATCCAGGAACTCAGCCTGCACATCTCGAAACCGCTTAATCCTCTTCTCCTTCTCATCATAGAACGCCCGAATCCTACTTGCCACGTTTTTGACTATCGACTCCTTCACAGACTCCAACTGCCTCCTCCGCGCAAGTTCTCCTTCGCAGAATGACTTCGCACGCTCCCACCTCATCACAAACAAGTCATATCTGATTACGAGACCATCACACCGCTGAAGTTCCTGCTCGACACAGCTGATCGCAGAATCCAGCTCTTCTGTGACGTTCTGCACCGTATGATCTAATTTACGGTAGTCTTCAAGGATCTTCCTATGACCCTCAAGGCTGTTACGCCAGCCGTCGCGGTTGAGCTTGGCTTGCGAGTGCATTTTCAAACTTTGTGATGCCAGAGCTATGATGATGGCTAGGGCTTGTGTTGCTAGTTGCGTACTCAGCTTGGCGGCTGCAGATGCCTCGCGCTGAGCTCGAAAAAGGTGTTGGATGTCTTCGAGAACGTGCTCTTCATTCCGTGCTGCGTCTTCGAAGATATCTATTGGGTGTGTGGCTGTAGGGCGGTCTTTGTGATGGCGCTTGGGGATAGCTGATGGGATCGGTTCTTCGCTGAGGCTTGAGTCCTCTATCTGGTCTAAGAAGCGTCCATCGTCATCTAGCAAACGACGCATGACCTTTCTCCATAGCACAAGATCATGGGTTGCTAATATAGGCAGCTCAAGTATCCTGTAATAGGCGAAGATGACGGCGTAGACTCCGCAATCGTATCCATTGGACTGTTGTGGACACGGCACACCCTGAAACTTCCATTGCGAGAAAGACTTGAACATGCCGTTGCCCTCACTCGATGAAAGTGATTTGATGAAATTCTCTAGTGCTTCCAGGCGATGGTAGATGTTTCCACATAAGGGATCGTAGTGGTCGACTCTAGCATGGTCAATGTCTAAAATTGCAAGTGTCCAATGTTGATTGCTGTGGTTGAGTGGCACGATCCAAACGCGCTCATTGCGGAGACATAACTTTGGCTTCGAGAACATTGCTTCAGGTTGTTGCATGGTCACATAAGCGCTATCGAACAAGCGTACCTCGGAAGGACAGCCTACCTCAAGTAGCAAGGAGATGGCGGTGCTGGACAGCCACTGAGTTTCACAAAGACTCTCCAAAGCGCTATCGATATCCGACCGTAATTCACTACCTGTACCAAACCATTGCTTTGAGATACCATCAAGCTGAGTGATTTCATGGGAGTCGTCACCTGGGTAATCGACGAGCTCGATAATGGCAGAGGTGTCTTGACTGGTAGACTCGAGCTCTGGCGGCTTCAGGTATGGCGGAGATGATGATGATAGGGATGGCGATAAAGGCTTTAAGGAGTGAGAGCGCAAGCTCCTTAACAAGATGGACTTGTTCTTGGTATGCTGGATGTGTAATCGCGGCTGAGGTGTAGAACCATATGACCCTTCTCCTTCGCCATGAGGCAAGCCTTGCAAGCCCAAGATAGGGCCGACAGGTCGTGGAGTAGAAGAGCTTAGCTCTAGAAGAGTCGATGATGCCATAATTGCTTTCAGGTCACTGTAATCGCCCTCGCGGCTCCCATTGGTAAATGGATTACCACTAAGCATAGGACCATCCCAGGAACGCTTCTGCTCCGGCGTCCTTGGTGATGAAGGGTCAATGTCTTCTGTATTTACGTCGTGCTGCCAGAGTGCACGCGACAATTTGGGCCGTTTCCGCCCTGTGATATGTTAGCCTTTTGTGTGCGAGAAGACCAATGGGAAGTATATGGATACATACAGCGCTGGTTGGTACTCAGCATGGAGGGATACGGCGATGCAGGCCTTTTTCGTAGTTGATGCGTAGCGGAGGCCTCGTAGGCGCTTTGGGGTATTGAGACTTCAGCGGCGTCCTCCTCTTCGTGACCCTCAGCCGGACTCTGCGAATCTCTATATTCTTCAACCCCATTCGCATCTTGCTCTTCAGCCCCATTATTTCTGCCTATGCTATTGGCGTACTCTGCTCTACCCTGCGTCTTGTCTTGTATCTCCAATTCAGCTTCTATAAAATTTGCTTCCAGCTCAACTTCAGCTTCTGAAACCGTTGAACCAGATACCCCCGCGGCTAGCGGCTCCTCTGCAGTTGCATACAGTCCTTGTCGACCTTCCGGTGTGTCCTCTTCATTGGAGTCTCTAGATGATCCCTTCCTAGATCCTTCAATAAGGGGATCGGGGCTCGTGTGGGACGAGGAAGGGGTCTTGCGAGATCTGAGTGCAGCTTGAAGCTCGTTGATGGCTACTTGAATATCGGCGATGGTGACATATGACACCATGCTAGACTTGTTCTTCTTCTTGCTTGTTGTATTATCTCTAAGGCGCGTTTTAACGGCGGACTAGGCGGCTTTAATGCAGGAGTCGTAAGGTACGTCTTGACTGCTGAGAGCAGAGATCTTTCTGAGTATATGTTTACTGAATTTGGGAGGTGTAAGTGGAGAGGGAAGGAGATCTTTGGGCAAGCGATGCCAGCGGTCGAAGATAGTTCTATAGATGCGTTCCTGTAAAGGTGGTCGTGTTAGCCCTAAGAGTCTGTCATTTGCATGCTGTAAGGACAATTATAGATTGAGGGAGCGAAGCTACTCTATGATACGCTTACCCGGACGCTCCCGTTAATACCTTGCTATCTTAATATACGCCTGAAGATATAGTTATATTCGTCTTTAAAGGCCTTCTATAAGGGAAAACGAGTCTTTTCTCAAGCCTATTATAGTATCTCCCAGCCAACCTTAATAAGTATTCCCTCTTACTTAAAGGATATAAGTCTCGCGAGAAACGTAGTAACGGCGTCTAGCCTCGCTTCACCTTCATATTTCGCAATCCAACTCCTAACCTACGCACGTGTAGTTGTAGCTGAAGCGCCAACTAGTAAAGAGAAATCAGGGAATGGAAAAGTAACGAGATCCTATCCTATAGGGATAAATGAACTGTGACCGCATTTCATTTAAATGGTACTAAAATTTTAATCGCATTTCATTTGATTTTCTATTTCTAAATGAAATGCGGCTCGAACCCTAACCGATTTCTAGGA